>Ga0265595_1000211_pt1 | contig 56540 bp, 56 predicted proteins | sample saktaG_15_FD_190148 | JGI IMG/M metagenome (GOLD analysis project Ga0265595, IMG submission 190148) | Saline water microbial communities from Sakinaw Lake, British Columbia, Canada - sak_2013_06_06_50m | ecosystem: Environmental > Aquatic > Non-marine Saline and Alkaline > Saline ... | reverse complement strand
CCAGATACAACCGGCACGCCTCCTCGGCTGCAAACCGCTTCTCAAATTCCATCACCGTCCGCGGATACGTTTCCATGTCTGCCCATACTACCTATTGGGGTCGGTTGAGTCAAATGGATACCCCCATAAAAGATTTCTGGGGTCTGGGGCATCTTGATTCAACGCTCGTCAAGGGCGGGCGGGGTGCAGGCTCCGCCGCCATCGGAAGACTCAGCCACTTTGGTCATGCTATTCCAGTGAGAAGATACCGGCACGCTGCTCAGTGTCAAGCTAGTGCGCGGGCGCGGGTATCGGCGAGACGGTCTATCGGCCATTCAGGGGATTTCGGAGACGCCTTACGCATTTCGGGCGGGGTTGCGGACAGGCGAGGCAATACGCTTGCGGCGGGGCGCGGGCCGAGAAAAGGACTGAGGACAGAGGAAGGAGGATGGAGGACGGCGGACGGAGGATGGAGGATTCACGTCAGAACTTGAGGACGGAGTTCCGAGCAGCGACGGAGTCGTCGGGTTTGGCCGGATTTGGCCTTGCATCAGTAGGGATGTTATGCGTACAACGGCCGGAGTCAAGGCCAGCGCGCTGGCGAAGGATTCGAACGTCGGGCCGCGAAAAGGCTAGGACGGACCTACGCGCCGGGCGTCACGGCTTCGGCACGTCGACGTCGAAGACGTCCTTGCGGATCTTGGCCAGGACCTTCGGGTCGCAGCCGCGGGCTGCCCATTTGTCCAAGAGCACCTGAGCCGCCATCGCGAAGCTCTCGCCCGAGATGTTCTGCTGCCGGCTCAGTTTGTAGAGCTGCCGGCCGAAGTTGAGGTAAGGGACGTACTGCGATGTCGAAACCCCGTAGGCGTTGATGACCTCCTTGACCTTGCCTTCCATCGCGCAGACCTGGACCATTGCGGCCTCATACCGGTTGGCCATGTCCTCACGAAGGTCGTTCAGCGTGTCTTTCACGCGCTCGACATTGTACTTCGCCCTGTATCGGGCTGCTCTCTTCACCGGGTCAGTCATTGCTTTCCTCCATTCGTTCCAGCCTGCCTCACAGTCCGGACGCGGACATGCAACCGCCAAGCTCGCCAAGAACGCCAAGGTTTGAAATCCGGACTCCCGATTCCTGTCTTGGCTCAGGCGAACTCATTACTAGAGCGCGCCGGTCGCCTGCCGCAATCAACCAGTGCTCTGAGCCGCTTACTCTACTTCGAATACTACTGAATGTCAAATCCAACAGAGCAGCTCTATAACCTGTTAATAATAAGTCTTTTAGCTAATCTGGCACAGTGTCCAGAAAAGCACTCGGCAGTTCACCCACCCAGTGACCCCCTGTGTGACCCGCCAGGTGGCATGCCCAGTGGCTAGACGAGTGAAACGTTGAGCGAGTAGAGTAGTGACCTGCCGACTGAGTCCATGACTGACACGGCAGATGACATGACTGGTGACATGCATACTGAGTCGGTATATGACTCGACGGCTGAGTCGGCATTTGAGATGTTGGGTGACTCGCGGGATAAGTTGCCGACTGTTTCGCCAACTGAGTTGCAGACTGAGTTGACAAGTGACTTGCCGAGTGATTAGTCGAGTGCTTTGCCGCGCGGCGTCCAGCGTCGAGCGTTGGAGAGAATTGCGGCCGGCGATCCCGGCCGGTTGCAACGGGCATGTCGCTCCGGCAATCAGAGCCCGCTGACGCGCGGTAGCTACGACCGCTTGTCCTGTCTGGCGCGGCGCTGCGGAAGAACCCGCGCGGCCGGCAGCAGGAACGGCGGGTCTTGAGAATCGGTTGGCCCGGGCGGCTGCGGCAGCGTTCGGACCGCCGCGCGACGGCGCGCCGGTCAGACCCTAGCCGGCGGGTGCGGATTGACAACCGGGGTCCGGGCGACTATCCTCCCCGCGTGGGAATAACCCTCCTGCTAACGCTGCTTGCCGCCAGCCGCATCGTCATCACCGAGGTCATGGCCAATCCGGCCGGGGCCTCGGGCGCGCACATGCCCGAGGACCGGAACGAGTTCGTCGAGCTGTACAACGCGGGCACCGAAGCAGTGGACCTGGAGGGCTGGCATCTGGACGACGGCGATGCAGTTGACCGGTTGACCGCCTGGGCGGACTCCTCGCTGCTCGCAGCCGACCCCACTCTCATCATAAACTATTCATGGCTCAGCCCTGGCTGCTATGCCGTCGTGCTTGACCCCGAATACACCGACACGGCCGCGGCCGGAGGCTTCGTCATGCCGTATCACTTCGGCGATAGCGCGCTCATCCTCACGGTCGGCAACACGACCATCGGCAATGGCCTCGCCGCTACCGACCCGGTCACGGTCTACTCGCCGTACGGAGACACCACAACCTTCGGCACGCCGTCTGACCCGACCGATTCGATCCCCTGCGACCCCGGTGATGGTGTTTCGTGGGAGCGGATTGACGCGAGCGGCGCGGACACCGTCTCAAACTGGATGGCCTGCCGGGACGCAGCCGGATGCACTCCTGGCGAGAGCAACAGCGCGCTTACGTTCCTCGACATGGCCATCACCGGCATCGCCCTGACTGATACCGCCGCAGCAAAGCCCGGCGAACCCGTGTTCGCATCAATCACCATCGCGAACTCCGGCTTCCGTGTTACCGACACCTGGAGTCTTGCCGTGTTCATTGACCGCAACGGCAATGCGCGCGAGGACGCAGGCGAGAGTGTCACGAGGTTCAACGGTTGGCCCCTCCCGCGCGGACGCGATACGCTGATACCGGTATCTCTCCCCTGCCCATCGGGCAAGACCGACGTCTGGGCTGAGCTTGCCTGCCCGGGCGACGGCGACTCTACGAACAACAGCCGACGCTTGACCATCATGCCCGGCGGCTCGGACCGCATGTTTGACCTGAACCTGTCAAGCTTCAGCCCGGACGGCGATGGGTTTGAGGAAAGCCTGGCTGTTCTCTACCACCTGTCTGAGGCCAAGGGCACGCTTAGGATAACAGTGTTCAACCTCGGAGGGAAGCCGGTGGCCACGCTCTTCTCCGGGAGACCTCCGGACGCACGTGGGGCGGTCTGCTGGGATGGTCGCAGCTCGACCGGCGCCCGTGCACCCACCGGCATCTATGCGGTCTGCGTTGAATATCGGGCCGGCGCGACTACTCGCACCGAGAAACTACCGGTTGTGTTGTTGCGGAAGTAAGGTCTAGTTCGCGCTGAGCTGGGTGAGCATGTAGTTGTCCGGATTCACCCAGTTGCCGTTTGCGAGTACGCCGTAGTGCAGGTGCGTTCCGGTCGAACGGCCCGAGTTGCCGACCGCCGCGATGATGTCACCCCGGAACACGTTGTCGCCCGCGCTCACCTTCAGCGAGCGGCAGTGAGCGTAGAACGTCCGAATGCCGCCGCCGTGGTCAATCTCAACACACCGGCCCCAGCCGCTCTTCCAGCCGGCGTATATGACGTGTCCGGCCGCAGTTGCCGCAACCGGCGTACCGGTGGGCGCGACGATATCCAGGCCTGGATGCAGTGACTGCGCGCCGGTGAACGGGTCTCGCCGATATCCGAACCCGGACGTAACCCAGCCCTGCACCGGCCAGATTGACGGCATGTTCGCAAGCCGCGCTTGCTGGTCCTTCACCGCGCCCTCGATCTCCGCCATGGACTGCTGCTCGAACCGCAGCCGCCGGAGCATCGCGTCGACGCCCGGCTCCGGGCTGGGCGGCTGGCTGCCGCCGATGCCCATCAGCCGGATGTCGCCGGGTATGAGCGGCATGTTGATGGATGCCCGCAGCTTGTTGTCCATCTGCTCGGCCCTGACCAGGAACTGGCGGAATGTATCCATCGCCGCGGCATAGGACGCAACCTGCGCCTTCAGGGTTGTGTTCTCGCGGGCGAGCCGGCCGAGGCGGCCGTAGTCGGTCAGGCGCGAAACCGCAGATGACCCGACCAGCGACCCGAGAACGAGAATCGCCACCACCCCGGCGATTCCAAGGTAGATGGCGTATGCGGGAACGGACAGGTTCAAAAACCTGTTGCGGCGCTTCAGTGCAACCAGTACCTGGAGGCGTTCCACGGCAGTAACTATAGCGGAAGCGAGCCAGCGGTCAAGAAAGGCCGTGGGCTAGTGATCCAGTGGTCTAGTGTTCCAGTGACCAGGCAGCAGATCGCGTCCCGCCTTCACTCGACCACTAGATCACTTGACCTCTTGTCCACTACCTGTGGACGATGAACTTGCCCCGGAACGAGGTCGAAGTCGATTGGCTGCCGCCCGATGACTCGGTCGCCAGCGCATCCAGTTTGTACAGGTATACACCGTTGGCGAGCGGCTGCCCGTCCTTGTCCAAACCGTCCCATTCAATCTGGTTGTAGTCGAACCCGCAGGGCGCCGCCGGCAGCACGCGCACCAGCCGGCCGGCAATCGTGTATATCTTCACCGCGACCATCGCCGCGCGGGAGATGCTGAACGTGAACTTCGCGGCTCCGCCGGTCGGGTTGGGATAAACCAGGCAATCGGTCAGCTTGAGCGCGTCGTTGAGCTGGGTCCGTAGCAGCACCGTCACCCGCGTGCGGTTCTGGCCGGGGTTTGTCGGGTCCACCATGTTGTCCGATGCCACGACGGCGACCGAATCGAGCGCGTTCTCCAGTTCGAGCGGATATGTGAACCGGCCGGCCACCGTCGAGTTCCTATCGTACTGGAAGTAGTCGGCGAGCGGTATCTTCGCGCCGGCGATCTTCAGGCTCAGCACCACATCCTGGATTGCCGGGTCCATGTTCGGCACGAGGAAGATACCCGACGCGTCGCTCAACCGACCCACCAGGTTGAAGCTGCGCGGAACACGGGTCGTGTCCCCCGGCACCAGCCTGACACCGTCCGCGTACAGACTCACGTCCGGCGGCTCGCGGTCCGAGGTCTCGTACGCAGTGTCCAGCGGGATCGAGTCGCACTCGGAAGAACGGCCGGTCGAACCGTCGGAGCAGAGCAGGCTCACGTGGCCTGAGCGGGGAGCGCGGACGTAGCGCCCGTTCGGGACATCGGTAGTTTCCGGGTACTGGATTCTCGGCACGATGAACGACCCGAGAATCCGGCTCGAATCAAACGACCCGGCGGCGCGCTGGATTTCGTACCCGGGAAGGTCATAGTTCACCGATCCCCATTCCGAGTGATACCAGCGATGCCAGATTGCTTCCCGTGCCGAGACTTCATACAGACCCTTCCGGTACGCGGTATCGAGGGCCTCAAACTCGTTCCTTCCGCCCGGATGGAAAGTGTCGGGCCGGACCTCGGGCACCGCCCCGCGAACCGGCATCCGGAGCACGGTCGCCGGGTCACCGAACAGGTGGTAAAGCGTGTTCGACTGGGTGTAGGCCTCGAAGAACGCCGGCCCGATCGGGTCCTCCGGGTTGTCAATCAGGTGCAGGAAGAGCAGCCGGGCGAGCTGTTCGTTCCCGGACGGACTGGTCGCCTTGGTTGCGCCGACCGTGGCGATGCAGCCATCTTCCTTGCGCACCAGTTCCTCGGCGATCGCTTCGTACCGCGTGTCCTCGAATCGGCCCACGCCGCACGAGCCGTAAAACGCCAGCGGTATCCGCGAACCATTATGGATGCTCGGGACCGTATTAGTAATGTGGAGCGCCTGTTCGTGGCAAAGCTGGAACCCGGCGCCGTGGCCGAAGAAACACCAGAGCAGCGCGCCAAGGTTGAGTTGCCTGATGAGCTCCGCGCTCGCCTCAGCCTTGAGGTTTGTCCCGGTGAGCGGGTACTCATTCAGATAGACCTTTACCGGGTCGAGCAGCCCGGCAGCAGCCCGTGCCTGGTATTCGCAGCCCAGGACGTGCCCGGGCCAAAGTACGTCCTGACGATCAGGGCTGCCCTCGATGTCGTCGTCGGCCAGCAGTAGGTAGCGCTTCGCCCAGTAGCCCAGCGGCTGCGTTTCATACCGCTTCACCTTGTCAAGAAACACCCGCATCTCAACAGCGCTCCGGACCGTAACCCGGCCCAGAATCAGGTCCGGCGTTCCGCCATCCCCGTCCAGGTCCGCGTACCACGCGTCCAGACCCTTGGCCGCGTAGCCATACACTTCCGGGTCAATATCATAGCCCAGTTCATACGGTGGCAGCACCGGCGCGGTGCGCAGGTTCAGTATGTTCCGATAGTCATATGTCCCGTCGCCAGCGAGCATCACGTAGGCCGGACGTTTCGCCTGCAACAGCCGCTTTATCGCGCCCGGCTCCTCGATACCGAATGCGTAGTCGTCATACACCTCAGACAGCTTCATGACGCGCACGCGCGCGTTTGGTAGTCCTGCGACGTTCCCTTCGCGATAGCGGGCAAACAGCGCCGCGGCGCTAGAGAACTCATCCGGGCAGACGACGATGTAGTCGGCGCTGTTCGCCGGGTTGCGCAGGTCGCCCGGATTCCGGCGCACGATTTCCTTCGGGGTCAGCAGGCCTGAGGCTAGCGCGCACCGCAGCCGGCTGAACCCGGTAGAGGTCAGCCGCAGGTTCCGGCGGCTGCCGGAGACCTCGGTATCGGTTATCCGAACCGGACCGTAGGGGTCGGTGACATCCAGCAGCAACACGTCGCCGGTCGCCCCCTCGATTCCGAACTCCGCAGTGCCGGAATCCTGCACCGCGAACTCAAGTTGCGGCTCGGCTTTGGTCACACTCAGCTTCTCCGCATAACGGACTTCGACGAAGTCGAGAAACACATCCATCGCCTGGTCACCGTAGAGCCCAACCCAAAGTGTATCGGTCTTGCCGGGTCTGGCCCCTGTCGCGGAAGGAATGCTGTCGAGAGTGAAGTTGGCCGCGGGTTGTATTTTCGGCCCCGCGGCGATAGAGAGAGAGTCGAGCAGTGTCTGGTTCAGGTACAACAGTGCCTGATACCGGTCGCCGTCCTTGTCGCTTCTGCCATAGAACCGGCCGGTAATCGAGTGAATCGTATCCCGCTGCGGCAGATGCAGTTCTACTCCGATCATCGTGTCCTGCCCCTGGGTCTTGACGAAGTCCTTCCACAACCAGAGCAGGCCGGACCGGGCCGGGCATACGCTGTCCGGCTCCAGCCGGACGTGCTCGTAGGCCGTCGGCAGCGGGTTCGTCGCGCCGGCGCCGGACGAAGTCGCCATCCGGCGACCGTTCTCCCCGCCCCACGTCAGCCACCAGCAATTGTTGTTCGTGAACACGTTCGTTCGCCAGAACGTGTCGTTGGTGCGCCAGAGCGTATCGTCGACCTGCCAGTACGAAGGCGCCTCGGCGTAGAACGCCAGGTACTCGCCCTTGTCGAACTTGGCGTCGCCATTGTCCTTCACGTACACCGGCACCTCGACCATCGTGTCCGGATACGGCCCGTTGACCGTATACCGGCCGATTGAATAGAGCCTCATCGTCGCCGGCCCGATTGCCTCCGGGGAGAACCCGGCCGCCTTCATGTCGGCCGCGGTGATCCGGTACACGCCGGTGCTCTCGGTCTTTATCCGGCACCAGACGTTGGAACGCTCAAAGAAGTTGAGGGTGTCCTGCGTCGGTAGGTCGAGCTTCCATCTGATCGCGTCCTTGCCGTTCACTAGCATCGGCTCAATGATGTGGTCCATCGGGTCCGACCGGTCAACCGACACCGCCGGCCGGTCGAACGACAACGCCACCCGCACCGCATGATGCAGCCGGAGCGAGCTCGTGCCCGGGTCGTACTGGACCGGATTGACTCTGACCCTGGCCACCCGGACCCCGCGCAGCGTCTCGACACTCAGGATTTCCGCCGCCGGGTTCCATCCGCTTCTCGACTCCCGACTCCCGACTCTCGACTCTCGCTCATCAAACCCGACCGCGGCCCTGACCCGCGCGCCGTTCATCGTCTCCGTGCCTTCAGTGGAAACGCTCAGCCGCACGCCGCCGGTCTGCGGTACGCCGACGAAAATCACCCGGCTCGGCAGGTCCGGCTCGCCCGGCTCAGCCAACTGGTCGAAGCCCGGGGCCGACACCGCCAGTCCCTCGCTCGTCCCCACCGTGCTGAAACTATCAGCCGCGAAGTCCAGAACAACGCCGTTGGGGCTGGAACTGACCAGCCGCAGCGGGTCGGTCCTTTCCGGACCCTTGATTTGCTCCGCGACTTGGCGCGCTTGGGGTTCCTGTTCGCGCTTCGCCATTTCCACTTTCCCCTTCGCGTCTTGGCGGTTCCCTACGTCCGAAACCGACTTGCCGGTCGGCCGCGATAGCGCAGTCTGGCCGAACGCGATGGCGGTGATGATTGCCGGGATGGAAACGGAAAAGACTGAGCGGACAAGGCGGGCGGTGTTAATCATACAACAGAAATGTTATGCCGTGCTCCTCCCTCAGTCAAACTCACCGTTCCGACACAGGAATCTGACCTGCCTTGAGGGAGCCGGCTGCTTCTCATGCGCGGCACGGCGGGGCCGATGCAGCTTTCGGGACACTCGTCCGTTTCAGAGGCGACGCAGATACCAGCACACCACCGGCGCCGGCGACTACCGGTGAACGATGAACTTGCCCCGGAACGAGGTCGAGGTCGATTGACTGCCGCCCGATGACTCGGTCGCCAGCGCATCCAGTTTGTACAGGTATACACCGTTGGCGAGCGGCTGCCCGTCCTTGTCCAAACCGTCCCATTCAATCTGGTTGTAGTCGAACCCGCAGGGTGCCGCCGGCAGCACGCGCACCAGCCGGCCGGCAATCGTGTATATCTTCACCGCGACCATCGCCGCACGGGATATGCTGAACGTGAACTTCGCGGCTCCGCCGGTCGGGTTGGGATAGACCAGGCAGTCGGTCAGCTTGAGCGCGTCGTTGAGCTGGGTCCGTAGCAGCACCGTCACCCGCGTGCGGTTCTGGCCGGGGTTTGTCGGGTCCACCATGTTGTCCGATGCCACGACCGCGACCGAATCGAACGCGTTCTCCAGTTCGAGCGGATATGTGAACCGGCCGGCCACCGTCGAGTTCTTGTCGTACTGGAAGTAGTCGGCAAGCGGTATCTTCGCGCCGGCGATCTTCAGGCTCAGCACCACATCCTGGATTGCCGGGTCCATGTTCGGCACGAGGAAAATACCGGACGGGTCGCTCAGCCTGCCGACCAGGTTGAAGCCGCGCGGCACGCGGTTCGTGTCCGGCGACGGCACGAGCGGAATGCCGTCCGCGTACAGGCTAACCCGTGGCGGCTCGTAGTCCGAGGTCGTGTCCCTCGCGGTGTCCAGCGGAATCGAATCGCGCTCGTAGGACAGAGCGGTTGAACCGCCGAAGCTGAGCAGGGAAACGCGGCCGGTGTTGGGAAGGCGAATGTAGTGCCCGTTGCCGACATAGGTAGTCTCCGGGTACTGGATTCTCGGCACGATGAACGACCCGAGAATCCGACTCGAATCGAACGTGCCAGCGGCATGGTGGATTTCGTACCCAGGAAGGTCGTAAGTGTCGTTGGTCACGCCACGGGCAGGATACTCGTATTCCGAGTGATAATCGCGTCGCCAGACCGCCTCGTGCACAGACACCTCGTACACACCCTTCGGACTGGTTGTGTCGGTCGCCGCAAATTCGTTCCTGCCGCCCGGGTAGAAGGTGTCAGGCCGGACCTCGGGAACCGGACCGCGGTGCGGCATTCTGAGCACTGTCGCCGGGTCTCCAAACAGGTGATAGTGGTCGAGGGTGGACCCCCCCGCCATGAAACCCAGTAAGTACGCCGGTCCGATCGGCTCACCGGGATAGTCCAGCAGGCGTCTAAACATCGTCCGGGCGATCGCCGCATTCCCGTTCGACCCGGTCGCCTTGGTCGCGCCGACGCCGGCAATCGTCCCGCCTTCCTTCCGCACCAGTTCCTCGGCAATTGCTTCGTACCGCGTATCTTCGAAACGACCCACGCCGCATGAGCCGTAGAACGCGAACGGGCTCCGCGTGCCGTTGTTTACGCTCGGAACTGTGTTCGTAATGTGCAGCGCCTGTTCGTGGCAAAGCTGGAATCCGGCGCCGTGGCCGAAGAAGCAGAAAAGGAGCGCGCCGCTGTTGAGCTGCCGGATGAACTCGGCGCTCGCCTCGGCCTTCAGATTCTCGCCGGTCAGCGGGTATTCGGTCAGGTAGATCTTCACCGGGTCGAGTAGCCCGGCGGCGATTCCTGCCTGTTCCACGCAGTTGTCGATATGATCCTTGATTCCGTCCGGCCGTTTGAAACTGCCCATGATCTCGTCATCAGCCAGCAGGAGATACCGCTTCGCCCAGTACCCGAGCGACTGCGTTTCGTACTTCTTCACCCGGTCGAGGAACTGGCGGAACTCGACCGGGCTCCTGACCGTTACCCGGCCAAGTATCAGGTCCGGAGCTGAACCGCCGCCGTCCAGGTCAGCATACCACGCGTCCAGGGCCATGGCGGCGTTGCCATATACCTCCGGGTCGATGTCGATTCCCACCTCATACGGAGGCAACACGGGCCCGGTGCGCAGGTTCAGTGTGTTCCGATAGTCGTAGGTGCCGTCGCCGGCGAGCAGCACATACGCTGGCCGCTTCGCCTGAAGCAGCCGCTTGATGGCTCCCGGTTCCTCGATACCGAACGCGTAGTCATCGTACACTTCGGAGAGCTTCGCCACCCGGACGCGCGCGTTCGGTATTCCCGCGACGTTTCCGTCACGATAGCGGACAAACAGCTCCGCGGCATGGTAGAACTCGTCCGGGCAGACGACGAAGTAGTCGCCCGATGCGGCCGGACTGCGCAGGTTACCCGGTGTCCGGCGCACAACCTCCGTTGGCGCGAGCAGTCCGGACGAAAGCGCACATCGCAGCCGCCTGAACCCGCCGACGTTCAAGCGCAGGTTACGACGGTTGGCCGAGACGTCGGTATCGACGATTCGAACCGGGTCGAGCGGCTCTGTTACGTCCAAGAGCAGCGCGTCGCCGGCTGCACCCTCGATCCCGAACTCGGCCGCGTTGCCGTCGGCGGCTAGAAACTCAAGCTCCGGCATAGCCTTGGTCACCTTCAACTTCTCCGCGTAGCCGACCTCGACGAAGTCGAGAAAGACCTCCATCGCCTCGTCGCCATGCAACTCGACGGTCAGGCTGTCCGGCTTGCCCGCGCGCGCGACCGCCTCAGCCGGCAGGCTGTCGAAGTAGAAGCCGGTGGGGGGCGGCGTTTTCAGCGCCTCTACAATCCGCAGCGAGTCCACCAGCGAGCCGTTCAGATACATCCGCGCGTAGGCGTAGCCCGTACCTTTGCCGTAGAACCGACCTTTCAGCCAGAGGATGGTATCGCGCTGGGGTAGGTCCAGTTTGAACGTCACCGCCACATCCTGCCCCTCGATTTTGACGATGTCCTTCCACAACCAGAGTAGGCCGGACCGGGCCGGGCATACGCTGTCCGGCTCCAGCCGGACGTGCTCATAGGCGGTCGGCAACGGGTTCGTCGCGCCCGCTCCCGAGACCGTGTCCATGCGGCGGCCATTGTCACTGCCCCACGTCAGCCACCAGCAATTGCTGTTCGTGAACACGTTCGTTCGCCAGACCGCGTCGCTGGTGCGCCAGAGTGTATCGTCGACCTGCCAATACGAGGGCGCCTCCGCGTAGAACGCCAGGTACTCGCCCTTGTCGAACTTCGCGTCGCCATTGTCCTTCACGTACACCGGCACCTCGACCATCGTGTCCGGATACGGCCCGTTAATGGTGTACCGGCCGATTGAATAGAGCTTCATCGTCGCCGGCGCGATTGCCTCCGGGGAGAACCCGGCTGCCTTCAGGTCGGCCGCGGTAATCCGGTATACGCCGGTGCTCTCGGTCTTTATCCGGCTCCAGACGTTCGACCGGTCGAAGAAGTTGAGGGTGTCCTGCGTCGGCAGGTCGATCTTCCACCGGATGGCGTCCTTGCCGTTCACGAGCATCGGCTCGATGACGTTGTCCATCGGGTCCGGCCGGTCAACCGACACCGCCGGCCGGTCAAACGACAGCGCCACCCGCACCCTATGATGCAGCCGGAGCGAGCTCGTGCCCGGATCGTATTGGGCCGGACTGACTCTGACCCGCGCTACCCGCACCCCGCGCAGCGTCTCGATACTCAGGATTTCCGCCGCCGCGGCAGGCCAGAATCCACCTACCGCCTGTATGCTGTACTCGGTCGGCTGCTTCCTGTCATCGAATCCGACCGCTGCCCTGACCCGCGCGCCGTTCATGGTCTCCGTGCCTTCAGTGGAAACGCTCAGCCTCACGCCGCCGGTCTGCGGCACGCCAACAAAGATAACCCGGCTCGGCAGGTCCGGCTCGCCCGGCTCAGCCAGCCGGTCGAAGCCTGGAGCCGAAACCATCAGTCCCTCGCTCGTCCCCGCCGTGCTGAAACTGTCGGCCGCGAAGTCCAGAACAACGCCGTTGGGGCTGGAACTGACCAGCCGCAGCGGGTCGGTCCTTTCCGGACCCTTGGTTTGCTCCGCGACTTGGCGGTCTTGGGGTCCCTGTTCGCGCTTCGCCATTTCCACTTTCCCCTTCGCGTCTTGGCGGTTCCCTACGTCCGAAACCGACTTGCCGGTCGGCCGCGATAGCGCAGTCTGGCTAAACGCGATGGCGGTGATGATTGCCGGGATGGAAACGGAAAAGATTGAGCGGACAAGGCGAGCGGTATTAGTCATACGACAGATATGTTATGCCATGCTCCTCCTAAGTCAAACTTGCACAGTGAACCGGGGGGACTGTCCCCAAAGCTTCCATCCTCACGCTATCATGCCGACCAGCGCGCCGCCCAGAATCAGCCATATCGGCTCAACCTTGAACCGAAGCAGCAGGCACAGGGCGAGCGGCGCCAGAACCGCCTGCACCGGACCGTTAATCGCGCTCCGGCCGATGAAGACCGTGGACACCAGCAACATGCCGGTGACGGCCGGCATCACGCCCGACAGGAAGCCCCGCACCACTACGTTAGATGATACTCGACGGTAGACGTGAATCAAGCCCCAGAGCATCAGCGAAGACGGCACGAATGTGCCCAGCGTCGCTATCAGCGCGCCCCAAAGCCCAAGCACCTTATACCCGATGAACGTTGCGGTTATCGCCACCGGCCCGGGCGTAATCTGGCCCAGCGCAACGCCGTCAATGAACTCCCGCATCGAGAGCCAGTGATGCACGTCAACCACTTCGTGCTGCAGGAACGGGATTGCCGCGAACCCGCCGCCGAAAATGATCGTGCCGACCTTCAGAAACACCAGCGCCAGCTCGCCCGCCTTCTGCCACACCGACGGCCCGGCCGCGACCGCAGCAAATAGCATTACGGGCAGCCACGGCACAAACGCCATCAGGCTCTGCCCTTGGCGTCCTTGGCGCTCCTGGCGGTTATCCTCCCCCGTCTTGGCTTCTGGCTTTTGGCTTCGGCCTCTTGACTTCCATCCGCCTGTCAGCACAATCCCAAGTACTCCGCATCCCACCACCACCAGCAACACATCTCCCTTGAAAAACAGCGCAATCGCCGCTATCACACCGATGATTCCGGCCCGCCAGCTCCTGACATTCGCCTTGCCGATTGACCACGTCGCCCAAGCCAGGATTCCGACGACCACCGGCTGTACGCCGGCGAACAGCTTCGTCACCAGCGGCACGCTGCCGAACCGGAAATACAGGAAGCTCAACCCGCACATCAGGACAAAGACCGGCGCAAGCAGAGTGAACACTGCCACAGCCATGCCCTTCATCCCCCGCAATTCGTACCCGATATACTCGGCGTAGTTGGACACGAACGGCCCGGGCAACATCTGGCCCATCGCCACCGCGACGCTCAGTTGCGCGTCGTCGACCCAGCGCCGCCGCTCAACGACTTCCTGCCGGATGAGCGCAAGCATCCCGATCCCGCCGCCGAAACCAATCACGCCGACCTTGGCGAACACCCGCGCGATCTCAGATAATCTGGGGACGCTAACCGTATTCTTCGAGGGTTCCGCCGCGGACATCGGCAGATTCTAGTCCGGAACCCGCCGGCTGCAAGCAGAGCAGGCAAGGTTAAGATCGAGGTTGAGGTTGAGACACCCGGACTCCTGCATTCTGGTTTGTCCCGACGCAATGCAATCCGCGGTCATTCTCTTTGTATCTTGGTGTTCTTGTCGTAAGACTCCGGCTCCGACCCTTGGCGGTCTTGGCGTCCTTGGCGGTTCCATTCCGGAATTCGGACGCCTTGATTGACATCGAGGCAAACCTGTGGTAAATCTGGCATGCGTCGATATGGACTACCTGCTCTACGTTCTCCTGGGCATCGGCATGGCCGCGGCATGCGGGTTCCGGGTATTCGTACCATTCCTCATAATCAGCATCGCCGCCCTGACCGGGCACTTGAGACTCGCGCCCGATTTCACCTGGCTTGGCTCGTGGCCAGCGCTCATTACTTTCGGGGTCGCCACCGCGCTGGAAATCACCGCCTACTACATACCATGGCTTGACCACCTGCTCGACGTCGCGGCCACGCCTGCGGCAATCGTCGCCGGCATCATCGTCACTGCATCGGTCGTGACCGGCATGAGCCCGATACTCCGCTGGACCCTGGCGACAATCGCGGGCGGCGGCATCGCCGCGGCAGTCCAGCTTGCCGCCGTCGCCCTGCGCCGGGCCACGACTTACGCGACGGCCGGGTTTGCGCACCCGCTCGCGGCGACGCTCGAAACCGGCGGCTCGGTCGGGATGTCGGTCCTGAGCCTGCTCCTGCCGATAGTTGCCGGACTCCTGGCAATCCTGCTGATACTAGTCGCTGCCCGCTGGCTCCTCCGCCGCCGCGCCCGACCCGCCTGACACATTTCCGCCGCTTCCGGTAACCAGCGTGTCCCCGAAGTCCCCTGACTTGACATTCGGGCCGGTTTCGTGCTATCCTTGAGCAGGGAAAATCCGGGACCCATACCCGCTCGGCCGGTGCGCATCACGCGGCGGCCAGACGCCCGCGCGCACGACACGAGAACTGACGCAACCGGGTCCCATCGGAGGCGTTATGCTCAAAGGCCGTACTGCTCTGATTCCGCTCTTGTCCGCTGCTCTGCTGGTGGTCGGGGTTTCATCCTGCAGGAAGAACCGACCACCTGACGTGCCGGCCGTCCCGACCGGCCCCGACATCTGTTTCAAGGACTCAGCCTACAGCTTCACGACAACTGTGACTGACCCGGACGGCGACAGCGTGTCAGTCCGCTTCGTCTCGACCGACGGCTCGGAGTCGAACTGGTCGGGCTGGTTCGCAAGCAGGGATACGGTCGCGCTGACCTACGCCTGGTCCGACACCGGCACGTACGAGGTCCGCGCCGAGGCAAGGGACCAAGGGTTGCGCATGTCCGGCTGGTCCGGACCACTGATAGTGCAGGTAGTGTTACGCCGCCCGCCCTATACGCCGGCTGCCCCGACCGGCCCGGATAAAGGAGGCCAGGACTCCTCCTACTCCTTTGCTGCCGCCGCATTCCATCCTGACAACGTCAACGTATCAATCAGGTTCTCGTGGGGTGACGACGATACGACGGACTGGAGCCCTTATGTTGCCTCGGGCGAAACGGTGAGGATGAGCCACGCATGGACAGCGCCCGGCACCTACGCGGTAGCAGCACAGGCTAAGGACACGGGCAACACGCTGTCCCAATGGTCTACCCCGGACACCCTCATCATCCGTCCGCCGGACACGCTGCTCCTGTGGCGCGTCAGATTGGGCGCGGGGAATGAGCTCTCTTCCTCTCCGGCCATCGCTCCGGATGGCACGATCTACGTCGGGTCGCTCGACAGTGGCGTGTACGCGGTCAGCCCCAGCGGGACAGTGAGGTGGCGTTACGAGACAGGCGGGCCCGTGTATTCTTCCCCGGCCATCGCTCCGGACGGCACAATCTACGTCGGGTCATCAGACAGCTCTCTGTACGCCATCAACTCGAACGGGACCCAGCAGTGGTGCTACCAGACCGGCGGGGGTGTCGCGTCATCACCGTCAATCGCGTCAGACGGAACTATCTATGTCGGTTCGGATGACCACAAGCTCTACGCATTCAACTCGAATGGCACTGAGAGGTGGATCTACTTGACTGGGGGTAGCGTCAGCTCGTCCCCTGCCGTCGCGGCGAACGGTACGGTGTACATCTGCTCACATGACCGGTACCTCCACGCGGTCAACCCCGACGGCACGCCCAGGTGGAGCTACAACGTCGGTCCTGTCTACGGTACTCCGACACCGGCCATCGGTGCCGACGGTACGATATACTGCGGCGCCGCAGTGAACGAATCATGGGCACTCTGCGCGCTCAACCCCGACGGTAGTCTGAGATGGGTGCGTTCGACGTCTTCGTATGATGAAGTCAGCGCTTCACCCGCAGTTGCCGCGGACGGCGCGATCTATGTTGCGGCAATGGAAGGCTTCTACGCGCTCAATCCTGACAGCACGCTGAGATGGTGGTTCAGGCCCACCGGGCCGACTTTCAATTCGTCTCCGGCAGTCAGTTCCGACGGCACGATCTACTTCGGCTCGTACTTCTTCTACTATGCCCTGCGCCTGGACGGGTCCATAAAATGGTACTACACGCGCGGCCTCGCAACCGTATCCTCACCCTCGATCGGCTACGATGGAACGGTCTATTTCGCGAGCGTTGACGGGTACCTTTACGCGTTCAGGGGAACGAGTCCCCTGGCCAATTCGCCGTGGCCCAAGTTCCACCATGACCTCAAGAACACCGGCCGGGTCGGAGGAGGGCGGTGATTGCGGAGCGGAGTCGTCTTGACCATGCAGTCTTGGGAATGAAGCACCTAACCGTACTGGCCGAGTGACAGAACCGAGCTCGGGGCGTCCAGCCGGGGGCTTCGACTGCGCGTGCGGACTCGCGTCATATGCGACGGCACAGACCCCGGAGGACAACCAGCGTCACTGGCCAGTTCTGAACTGACCTACCGCGGCCTCTCGGCGGATGCCGATGCCAACGCCCGCGATATGGACAAGCCGGGACGGGTGTCTATACTCAAGGCAGAGTGAATACCGTCCTCGAAGACATCTACCGCACCGGCAAGTGCGTCGACCTCGCCGGCAAGGAACGCAAGGTGACCGGCGCTGTGCCGCGCGAGGATGCGCTCATCCTGCAGGAGATGGTGCGATTCGTGAAGGCGAATACGACGCTTGAGGTCGGCGTTGCCTTCGGCCTGTCGACCCTTGCCATCTGCGAGGCGCTCAAGGAAGCGAAATCATCCACAGATTACACAGATTACGCAGATTCGCCCGGTCCGGATTCCGAACGCGGCATCGAGGGCGTGCGCCACTACGGCGTGGACCCGGAGCAGAACTCGGTTCACGGCGGCGCGGCATTGGCAAGCCTGAAACGCGCCGGGCTCGATTCTGTCTTCGAGTTGCTCGAAGGCCCGTCTCACCTGATGCTGCCGAAGCTGCTTGAGAAGGGCGTTACGCTCGATCTCGCCTTCATCGACGGCTGGCATACGTTCGACTACACGCTGCTCGACTTCTTCTACCTCGACAAGATGCTTCGGCCGGGCGGCGTGACGCTCCTGCACGACCGGTCCTGGCCGTCCAAGCAGAAGGTCATACAGTTCATCATGACTCACCGCCGGTACAAGGAACTGCCGGTGCGCACGGCGACGAAGCCCGGGTTCTTCAAGTGGTTCCGCCGTGTCATCGCGGCCAAGTGGCACTGGCTGCGCGGCGCGCCGTTCGGCATCGTGACCGCCGCCATCACCAACCGCCCGGAAATCGCCGCATTCCTCAAACTCGAATCCTTCGAACCCGACCACCGCTTCTTCCGCAACTTCTAGCCGACCCGAATAGAAACCGCCAAGGCCGCCAAGAACGCCAAGGTTCCGGACTCCTGACTTCGGCTGCTGTTCTGTTCCGGCCTGAACCCCTGCACTGTCCGACAGGGGCCGCAGCGGCCTACCCTTGACCCCCTGAACCCCTGTGCTATAGTTGCCCCATGAGAGTTCTTGTCACCGGCGGCGCCGGCTACATCGGCAGCGTTATGACCAAGGTACTGATTGAGGCAGGCCACGACGTGACGGTCTTCGACAATCTCTCGCGCGGGCACCGCGCCGCCGTGTCCGCACCGGCACGGCTTGTGGTCGGCGACCTCGGCGACACCGCGACGCTGGAAGAGGTGTTCGTCGCCGCACGGCCCGAGTGCGTGATGCACTTCGCGGGCCTGTCGCAGGTCGGCGAGTCGGTCGCGAAGCCCGCCCTCTACTTCGACAATAACGTGGCGCGCGGCGCGAACCTGCTCGAAGCGGCCGGCCGCCACGGGGTCAAACGCTTCGTCTTCTCCTCAAGCGCGGCAGTCTACGGCGCGCCGGCCCGCGTACCCATTTCCGAAGACTCGCCGCTTGCGCCGATTAACCCCTATGGCGAGACGAAGTTGACGTTCGAATCCCGCCTCACCGAGTTCGCCATGCCCCTGGACATGAACCATGCCATCCTCCGCTACTTCAACGTCGCCGGCGCGTATTCGGGACTGGGCGAGGACCACCGCCCCGAAACTCACCTCGTCCCGGACATCCTGAACAGCGTGCTCCACCCGGGCAAGAGTTTTGAGCTGTTCGGCGACGACTACCCGACAAGAGACGGCACCAACGTCCGCGACTATGTCCACGTCCTTGACCTCGCACGCGCCCACCTGCTGGCAATGGAGACGATTGAGGACCGCGACGTCATCTACAACCTCGGCAGCGAATCGGGCTATTCCAACAAGGAAGTCTTCGCCACCGCCGAAAAGGTCGTCGGCCGCAAGATACCGTTTAAGCTCGGGCCGCGCCGTGCCGGCGACCCGCCAATCCTCATCGCGTCGTCGGACAAGATACGCCGCGACCTCGGCTGGAAGCCGGAGAAGAGCCTCGAACAGATGATTGCCGATGCCTGGGACTGGAATCAGACGTTCCCGAACGGCTACCCGGACTAAGGTCTAGCGCCGAACGACCGACGTTGACAGCAGGACGCGTTGTCATAGACTCGAATCGTGACAAGCACTGAGATAGACCGGCGATGGCAATGACCTTGGACGGTTATTGGTGCTGAGCCGGCAGAGGAGTCGTTCATGATTGCGAAGAGAATGAAGCGTCATCTGGATTCGGATGTCGTACGCTTGTCGGGTGTCGAGACGTTGATTGGCAAGGACGTGGAGATAATCGTCCTGGAGGATACATCTGCTCCACAATCGGCCGACGCCGGTCTGCGCAAGCGCATCCGAGGGTCGGCGAAGGGGAAAGTCTGGATATCGCCGGACTTCGACAACCCGCTGCCGGACGATGCGCTCAGCGAGTTCTACAAGTGAAGATCCTGCTCGATACGCACGTTCTCCTCTGGTGGGCGATTGATGACCCGCAGTTGTCGGTCAGACTTCGTCAGGCGTTGGAGTCGCCTGATAACCGGGTGTTCCTCAGTTCCGCCAGCGTATGGGAGATCGTCATCAAGCAGGTCCTTGGGCGTATCCGGCTTCCCGACGAACCGACTGACTGGTTGCAGGCCTACCTGACTCAATACGGCCTATTGCCGTTGGCCATCGAGCACTCTCATGCTCTGGCGATTCGAGATCTGCCCCCCAAACACAAGGATCCCTTTGACCGGATGCTGATCGCCCAGGCAGTCTGTGAAGGCATGACTCTTGCCACCGCAGACCAAGCCATTCGCCAGTACGACGTGCCAGTCCTTTGGTGATTTCGGCGCAGTCGAAGGCGCCAGTCGAAATCACCGCGTGGGAGCAACCGCAGATGATGCAGATGGAGGCCAGATTTCGGACTTGGGACTTCGGACTTGTTTTGTCCTTTGTCCTTAAGACTTTGGACTTTACTGTTGACATTCGGAGGTCTGTATGAAACGCATAGGAATTGCCGGCGCGACCGGGCTTGTGGGCGAGACTTTGCTGCGCATCCTCGAATCCGGCCCGCACAAGATTGAAGACCTGCGCCTCTTCGCCTCGGCGAAGAGCGCGGGTACGAAACTGAAGTTTCGGGACCGCGAGTGGGAAGTGAAGGAAGTCGACCCGGACAGTTTCAAGGGGCTGGACGTCGCCTTCTTCTGCCTTGAGGCCGACCTCGCGAAGAAGCTGGTGCCGCAGGTCGCGAAGCACTGCCCGGTAATCGACAAGTCGAGCGAGTTCCGCCTCCGGCCCGACGTGCCGCTGGTCGTGCCGGAAGTCAACCCCGACTCGCTCAAAGGCCACAAGAACATCATTGGCAACCCGAATTGCACGACGATTCCTCTGGTGGTCGCGGTCAACCCGCTCCATCGCAAGTTCGGCCTTGAGAGACTCTGGATTGCTTCGTACCAGTCTGTCTCCGGCGCGGGCAAGGCCGCGGCCGAGCAGCTATCCTACGAGACCGAGTTTGTGGCCATGCGCCAGACTCCGGACTCAAAGGACAGCCCGCTCAAGATGCAGATTGCCGACAACGTCATTCCGCAGATTGCCGACTTTGACGCGCACGGCAACACCGGCGAGGAGACGAAGACGATTCGGGAGTCGGCGAAGATTCTTGGCCTGCCCGACCTGAAGGTGAATTCCACCTGCGTACGCGTGCCCGTCTCGGTCGGCCATTCGCTGGCCGTGACCTGCCGGTTCTCTCAAGCCGTGAAGGTCAAGGACGCGCTGCACGTGCTCAAGAACGCGCCCGGCGTCGTCCTGCGGTCGGGCAACGACTACGCAACGCCTGCCGACTGCTGCGGCAACGACTCGGTATTTGTCAGCCGCGTGCGCCAGGGAGCGGAACCGGAAGAACTGAGCCTCTGGATTGTCACCGACAATCTGCGCAAGGGCGCGGCGACAAACGCGGTGCAGATTGCGGAGTTGCTGGGCTAGTCAGGTGCCGGACAGCGCTGGATTGGGGAACCGGTCGTGTGCCAGAAGAACGCTTGAAGGGCGGCGGGTAGGGGGTAAAATGTCCGCGCATATCAGGAGGTCTGGCAGATGATGATAGTGTCCGGTCTACGCGGAATCCACATCCCCAAAATCAAGACCCTTCGGGCCGTGCTCCTGCTTGCCGTCGCTCTGAGCGCCGGCTCGCTCTCCGCCCAAGGCCGCACGCTCTGGCAGGAACGAGGTGTCCAGCTATGCGGCAACTCCGCCGACCAAACGCCGATTGCGGCCACCAGTGATAACGCTGGGGGTGCTATCGTCCTGTGGCCCGATGGTCGCCACAGTGGCTACTATGGCGACATCTACGCCCAACGTGTTGACGCTGACGGCGTGCTGCTGTGGACCGCAGGCGGCGTTCTTCTGCGCGATTCCATTGGAGCCATTGGAGGCCTGCAGGTCGTGGACGACGGAAAACACGGTGCCATCGCGGTCTGGTCGGACATGGGCGGAACCCCTTGGCCTAATCAGGTGACGGCCCAGCGGGTGAGCGCGAACGGAGTCCCTCTTTGGGGACGGCATGGCGTAACTGTTCGCGGCGTGAATGAGGACGTGGGTTACTATCCCGTACTTGCTGCAGACGGACACGGCGGCGCAATTCTGGCTCTAGCCATAACCCCCAATGCTGGTGGAGACCTGGACACGGTGCTCGTCCGGCGCATCGACAGCAGCGGGAGCACCGTCTGGGAAACTCCTCTCCGAGCAGACACCCTAGACTGGTTTCCAGTCGTCTGCACCGATGGATTTGGCGGAGTCGTTGTGGCATGGTACCAGTGGGAATCGGACGGTTGGACGGTACGCGTTCAGCGCGTGGACAGCGCCGGTGCCGCCAGGTGGGACTCGGGCGGCGTGTCGGTCTGTTCCCTTCACACATGGCAAATACCGGCGGCCTGCGTGCCCATGGGCGATTCGTGCTTCGCGGTGGGCCTGCGCTCTCTGGAGATTGATACGGTCTGGCGGTTGCGCGTTCAGGCGCTTGCCCTCTCGGGCCGACGACTGTGGCGGCCGGATGGCGTGCCAGTCGGTACGCTGCTCGGCTCATCGTCGCGCGGCATTGGCCTGCCCGCGGGTCCGCCTGGGTTGACATTTTGGCTGTGGAATGAAAGACGCGAACGTGTCTACGACATGTTCGGGCAGGTGCTAGATTCGTGCGGGATTCGGCGTTGGGATTCACTCGGGGTGCGGATAGGTATGACCGCAACGGGAGAAGTGGCGACGTTCTCAGCGGCGGGCGACCGCCGGGGCGGCGCAATTCTAGGTTGCGTCGTGTATCGCACACAGCGGAATTCGGACATGTACGCCCAGCGTGTGGACTCGGATGGCCGCCTGTGCTGGAGCGACACAGGGCTCGCGGTGTGTCTTGATACCGACCAGCAGAGATGGGGACCGATGGTAGTGACCGATGGTGCCGGAGGCGCCATTCTCGCTTGGCAAGACTACCGTTGGGCATCAGGGCCTGGCGTGTACGCGCAGCGCGTTGTTGATGTCGTGGGATGCGATGAGAAGGCGCAGCGACAGTGGAGTTGGATGCGCGCCTCTGCTAGCCCTGCGCGAGGCAGCGTCTCGTTGTATTGGCCCGAGGGCCATGGCCGGGGCGTCATGATCTATGACGCCTCCGGCCGGCATGTGACATCCTTGCCCGGATCCTCGTCAGGTGCAGGTGAGATGCGCGCCCATTGGAATGGCCGGGACAGCCAGGGGCGCAAGTGCCCGACAGGAGCCTACGTCTGCATACTGCCGGACGCGGCAGCCAGCCGCGCCCGCAAGGTGCTGCTGATAGCACACTGAGTCATGTGGGATGCAACCTATGCGGAGTTGCTTTAGTTAGGAGTTAGCAGTTAGGAGTTAGGAGGAGGAATGAAGCCGTTCTTTTCGCTGTTGGTACTGTCGGGCCTGGTGTGGGCGGTTGCGCCGCCTTCGATTGATGAGATACTCGGGGACCGGCCGTACATGAGCGACTTGCCGATGTCATCGGCCTGCCGGGCGCGCTACGCCGGGGCGACCGACGCCGAGTCGCTGCACTCTTATGACGTCCGCCACTACCGCGTGGACCTGAACCTGCCGATGGCTACCAACCGCTCGTACGTCGCGCACGAAGGGCTTGCCATCAAGAGCGAGGTGCCGAGCCTTGCAGTCTGCTCGCTCCATTTCGTCAACCTCGTCTGCGACTCGGTCAAACGCGCGGGCGTGCCGCTGACGTTTACGACACCGACCGGTCTGCTCGCCATCACGCTCGACTCGCCACTGCCGCAGGACGATTCGACCCTGCTCGACATCTTCTTCCACCGCGAGTCGACCGCGCCGGAACGCGGCTACTATTTCGCCAAGCAGGGAATCACGAACTACGCCTACGCCATGGTCTGTACGCCGCCGAAAGACTGTCGATACTGGATGCCCTGCTGGGACGAACCTTTCGACAAGCCCGAGCGCGGGGTGATGCTCAACATCACCGTGCCCGACACGTTCCAAGCCTGCGCCAACGGCCTGCTCGACTCGACGACAACCGGCGCGGGCAAGAAGACATACTGGTGGAACCATCCCTACCCGATTGCCACCTATCTCATCAACTTCGCCGCGTCCCGCTTCGTCACCTGGAAGCACGACCTCCTCCAACCGAACGGCGACACGGTTCCGTCCCTCTACTTCATATGGCCGCAGGACTCCGCGGTCTCGGTCAGCACGTTCGGCCGCATCCCGCAGATGTTCAGCTTCTACTCCGATACCGCGATGCTCGGGCCCTACCCGTTCGAGAAGTACGGGCAGGTCCCGGGTTACTACGGCTTCCCCTGGGGCGCGATGGAAAACCAGACCCTGACGATGATTCACACCTCGTGGCTGCGCAGTGGCGACGACGTGGGGATGGCGCACGAACTTTCACATATGTGGTATGGAGACATGGTCACCTGTGTGGACTTCCGCAACATCTGGCTTAACGAAGGGTTCGCCACCTACTTCGAGTGCTTATACAACGGCCACGCCAACGGTCGCGCCGTGTTCAACAACTACATCGCCGGCAAGGGCCGGTCCGCAATCCAGCAGGACCGCTCGCGCCGCTTCCCGATCTTCGACCCGGCCGAACCGGACATCTACAACTACGGCACCATCTACTGCAAAGGCGCGTGGGTCGAGCACACTCTCCGCTGGGTGCTGGGCGACACCGCATGGGAGCAGCCGGGCGTCTTCTTCCGTGCCCTGCGCGTCTACGGCGACAGCTTCAGGTACGGCTGCGCCTCGACCGACGACTACTGCCGCATCAACGAACAGGTGAGCGGGACGGAACTCTCTTGGTTCTTCGACGAGTGGATTTACCAGGCCGGCTATCCCAAGTACCACCTGAGTTGGAACGACGAACCGGCAGGCGACAGCTTCCGGGTAATCACCAGCCTCGCTCAGACCAACGGCAGCGGAGCGCCCGACTTCTTCCGCACACCCCTGCCGGTGAGATTCAACTGCCTCTATGTCGACACCACGGTCACCATCCGGCCCGAGGCCAACCCGCAGGTCGACACCTTCATGATAACCGCCTGCCCGGACAGCATCACCATTGACCCGGACAACTGGGTCCTCGACAGCGCATACGTCACGCACACCGGCATCGCGGAAGAAGCGATGAACGATGAACGCGAAACGATGAACGCCGGCCCGTCGATCCTCCGCGGCGTCCTCAATCTGCAGTCTGCAATCTACAATCTGCAATCTGAAATCGCCCTGTTGGATATCTCCGGCCGCAAGGTCCTCGACCTGCGCGCCGGCCCCAACGACATCTCGCGTCTCGCCCCCGGCGTGTACTTTGTGCATTCGTCAATCGTCGGTCGTCAATCGTCAATAGCGAAGGTCATGGTAACAAGATAGGAGAAACCAGTGAGAACCAGAGCCTTGTGCCTGATTGCCCTGTCCGTCGCCGCAGCGTGCGGCCAGTGGTTTGAAGAGACGGTCCCGGCGGATACGATGCCATACGCCCTCTGCTACAACCCGCAGAACGACTTCGTCTACTGTGCCAACTGGGGCGGAGACAACGTGACCGTAATCGACGGGATGACAAACGAGATTGTTGCGACCGTGCCCGTCGGCGTGGAGCCGCACGCTATCATCTACAGCCCGCTCAACAACAAGGTCTTCTGCTTCAACGAAGGCGGCCTGACGTTCAGCGTCATCGACGGCGCGACCAATACCGTCGAAGCGACCGAGAGCCTGGGCACGCATCCGTGGGACATCGTCCGCTGCCCGGTCAACGACAAACTCTACGTGCTGGGCAAGAACCCTAACGTCGTGGCGACCGTCGACTGCGGCACCTACAACGTCGAGACGCCCATCACGCTCAGCGCCGCGCCGTACGGCGTCTGCTACGACTCGACCGACAACCGGGTCTACATTGCGACGCGGTACGACAGCACCGTGCGCGCCATCGACTGCGCCTCAAATACGGTCATCGCTACCATCAAGGTCGGCCCGGCGCCAAACAACCTGTGCTGGAACTCCCGCGAAAACAGGGTCTACACCGCGACCGCCGACGCGGCGGATTCCACGGTAGCGGTGGTCGACTGCGGCAGCAATACCGTTATCGCATCGCTCAAGCCCGGCCAGTACCCCCACCGCGTAAGCTACGAACCGACCGAGAGCCGCGTCTATGTAAGCAACTACTCGAGCAGAACAGTAGCGGTGATTGACGGCGCGACCAACCAGGTCGTCGCGACGATTCCGACCTCCGGCTCGCCCGAGGGGTTCTGCGCCGTCCCTGAACTCGGCTACGTGTTCGCTGCGACCCAGAGCGACACGGTGCTTGTGATTGACGCGGCCAGTTGCTCCGTCTTCGCCCGGGTCGGCGTCGGCCGCAACCCGATAACGCTGGTCTACAACCCGCGAGACAATCGAGTGTACACGACCGACTACTACGGCGCGACGGTATCCATCCTGCGCGCCTCGGGCGGAATAGAGGAAGCGCCGCAGGGCGAAGCACGAATGGCGAATCCCGGCGCGACCATCCTCCGCGGCACCCTCAATCTGCAATCTGCAATCTACGATCTGCAATCTGAAGTCGCCCTGCTCGACGTCTCCGGCCGGAAGGTGCTGGGCCTGCATCCCGGCGCGAACGATGTAAGCCGTCTGTCGCCCGGCGTCTACTTCGTAACGGCGGGCGGCGTACGCAACCCGCTGCATTCCGACAAAGTCCTGATTCTGCGATAAGTGGGTACGACAATGAGAACCATTGCGGTCTGGTTCGTGCTGGTGGTCGCGGCGCAGGCCGGCACGTTGCGCTGGATGAACAACTACCAGTACGAGGGCGGATGGCACAGCCGGGAGCAACTGCACCACGGCATCGTCTGCCGCGACGGCAACTACGTGGGCTGCGGCTACGTCGGGTATCGCAACACGTCAATGAGCCAGGAGATGCTGCTCATCAAAGTCGACACGGCCGGTAACGAACTCTGGCACCGGTTCTACGACAACGACGAACGAGCCAGGTACGCCGAGGCCGTGCTCGAGACTCCGGACGGAGGCTTCGTGCTCACGGGGTCCCGTACGGTCAGCGACGATACGACCCTGGCCGTGGTGCTTCGGACCGACTCCGCCGGACAGGAGCTGTGGACCAATGGCATCTTCAGCGCCGAGTCACCCCGGGCCTACGGCAACGACATCGTGCCGTCGGGCGCGGGCGGCTGGACAATCTGCGGCAAGGTGGGCTCGGGCTGACAGCAGTGCACCTACCTCTACCTGGTACAGGTAGACAGCCTCGGCGGCAGGGTATGGGAGCACGTCTACCACATCACCGACACCGACATCGCATATCGGCTCTGCCGGTGCGACGACGGCGGATACGCGGTCATCGGGACGACCAGCCAGACTTCGACCCAGCGCGATGTCTGGTGGCTGCGTACGGACGCGCAGGGAGACACCGTCCGGACCCGGGTCTACGGCGGTACATACAACGACGCGGCCGGCGACATCACCCGGACCGGGGACCGCGGGTTCGTCTTCGCCGGCTACACCTACTCATTCAGCGGACAGCCGGGCGTCCGGCGCGACGGCTGGCTGGTACGGCTCAACGCCGATGGTGATACGCTCTGGACCCGCACCTTTGCCGGGGTCTACGGGCAGGGCGGTTCATTCGCCTCGGTGCGGACTCTGCCGGACCGCGGCTTCCTGCTGGGCGGAACCGACGACGCTCGCGACGGCGAAGGCTGGCTCGTCCAGACCGATTCGCTCGGCAACCTGGTCTGGCAGGGCGCCTGGGGAGACATCACCCGGCAGAACTGGGACCACATCACCTGCGCGCAGCCGACCAAGGACGGCGGCTGCATCGCGTTCGGATGCTCCTACACCTATGCCACCCCGAGCTTCGACGCCTGGATGCTCAAAATCGACTCGCTCTGCCTGACCGGCGTCGCGGAAACGATGAACGATGAACGCGAAACGATGAACGCCGGCCCGACCATCGTCCGCGGCGTCCTCAATCTGCAATCTGCAATCTACAATCTGCAATCTGAAATCGCCCTGCTCGACATCTCGGGCCGCAAGGTGCTCGACCTGCGCTGCGGCCCGAACGACGTCTCTCGTCTCGCCCCCGGCGTCTATTTCGTCCAAGCTGTCAGCCGTGAGCTGTCGGCCGCAAGCTGTCACAAGGTCATCATGACCCGCTGACCCGTAACCGGGATTGAAAGCGGCGGGGATCTCGCCCCGGACCTTGACTCTCTGGACAGAGTCAACTATACTGCAGCCATGAGACGCCTGATTCCCATCCTCGCGGTAGTCGCAGTTATCATCATCGGACTGGGTGCGTGGTTCGGGCTCCGCTTCAACCAGATGCGGAAGGTCATGCTGGCCGCTCCGACTGCCGACGTTGACCTGTCAAACCTCCCCGACGGTAACTATGAGGGCAAGTTCGGCGACTTCCTTGTCACGGCCCGGGTCCGCGTGAAAGTCGTTGACCATCGCATCACGGCAATCGAGCTGATTGACCAGCACTGCGGCCCCGGCTACGAGGCAAAGGCCACGCTCGACCGCATCGTCGCGGCCCAGAGTCCGCAGGTGGACGTTGTTTCCGGCGCTACCGGCTCAAGCCGCTGTCTGATGGCAGCAGTCCACCGCGCCCTGACCGCGGGTCAAAACTAGTGACGTCTCCCTCCCGTCAGGAGGAAGTCCGCGGCGCGCGAGACGAGAGGCGAATTGCTGGACATCAGCGGCAGGAAGGTCATGGAGCTTCGAGTCGGAGCGAACGACGTGCACGCCCTTGCCCCCGGCGTCTACTTCGTCCGTGAGCTGTCAGCCGTAAGCCGTCAGCCGTCAACGTCCACAAGATCGTCGTGCAGCGGGAGCCGCCTTGGAGTGCGGCAGCGAAGCTGCCGCCTTTCCGGCCGCCGGACGAGGAAAAGCGGGAACTGCGCTCCGCAATCCAAAGGTCGCCGCCCTCGCACAAGCTGCGGTCCTCGCAGCGGTCGATAGTCATTCGGGGCGGGCGGAAGCCTGCCCCGCGCAGTTTCAGGAACAGACTCGTTCACCGGCAGAAGCACCGACATCGGTCCGCCGACTCCCGAATCCGTCCCGACTCGCAACTCGTCACCTGAATCCGTTTGCACCGCAGCTTGAGACCCGACAGCCAACAGCACTTCCAACAGGCATCAGCCCCGCACGCGCCCGCTCGCTCGCACCACGACTCGCAGCCCAGCCTGGAACTGAACTTCGCACTCGGCAATCCTATCGGCAAATCAATCGGCACTCCAATCGGCAGTTCAACCCGCAACTCAATCTGCAACTCGCCCCACCACTCATCCTGCATCTCATTCGACCACTCAACCGGCACGTCATCTGTCGAGTCAATCGACAGGTCACTCCACACTTCATCCCTCGACTCAATCGGCACTTCAGTCGGCAACTGAGTCCTGTATTAAACCACCAATTCACTCCTTAATTCACCGGAGAGTTCACTTGTCGAGCCACTTGACAGGTCAATCCTGAGGTTGCCCGGGGAGTGACGGGGGGAGTCGCTAGGGGACTGAATTGCCGAGTGGTAATTTGCGTACTGGGTAGAACATCCTATCATGTGGATTTTCAGTATCTTATGGCGTCTGCTTGCCGCGCTTGACTGGCGATTCTTGGCAGGGTATCGTGCTTATCCCGGAGCACCATTGAGCCGGGCTGGCTGCGCCGCTTGAAGCGCAGCGTCCTGGTCGCGGAGATGACGCGAGTTCAGTCGGTTGCTGAGGCGACCGTAGTGATGGGACATGGGCCGTGCGCCCAGTGGGACACGATCCGAAATCCTCTGCGGATTTCGGTCATGTCCCTGCAGTCCTATCCCGTCTGTGGAATCAAGCCCGCGGGGGTGAGGCCCTGCGAATGGAGGAACATCATGAGTGACCCGGCGAAGAGAACGGAACGATGGAAGGCGAAGTACAACCTTCAGCGGGTGAAAGATACGCTCAACGACATCCGTGAAGACATGGGCAAGCGCTACGAGGCGGCGGTTGACGAAGTCTGCGCGATGGAAAGCAAGGTCATCGATGCCGAAGGAGTTTCAACCGCGACATTCATCGCCATCCAGCCACCGCCGTCCAGTCCCTGCAACCTGCCAACTGCAAACTGGTAACTCGCGCCGGAGGCGCGTCAGGTCCTTGCCACAATCCGCAAGGAAGTCTACAACATCGACGTGCCGAAGAAGTAAGGGCCGGTACAGACTCGGACCCCGCGTCTTACGGACGAGGCATGGCGCCTGCGCCTGTCAGCACATTGACATCCCTGCGTAGCTCGCTAAGCTCTGTTCACCATGGCGGTGAGTGTTCAACTGGCCCCGAATGAGCAAGCGGCTCTCGACCGGCCTAAGGAAGTCCTGACCCGGGACTTCGGTCTGGTCAAGCTCATTCTGTACGGTTCCAAGGCTCGTGGCGACTCGCACCGGGAATCGGACATTGACGTCCTCGTGGTGCTCAAGCACGAATTCGACTGACGGACCAAACGGGCAATCTACGACGTCTGTTTTGACATCGGCCTCGAATACGACGTCATTCTCCAACCCATCGTGTACTCGCACGCTCGGTACAACAGCCCGTTGATAGGGGCGACGCCGTTGCATCAGAACGTCCAGCGAGAGGGTATCGCAGTATGAAGGACGAGACCCGGCGCGTCATTGAATACCGGCTGAAACGGGCGCACCGCACGCTCGCCGCCGCCGAACTCTTGCTGCAGCAGGACTTTCTCGAATAGGCGTCGAGCCGCATCTACTACGGTACGTTCTACTCCGTGGTCGCCCTGCTGGCCACAAGAGGACTCCAATCATCCAAGCACACAGGCGTCATGGCGCTGTTCCATCAGGAGTTCGTGAAGCCCGGCCTCTTTCCGCGTGAATTGGCACGGGCACTGGACCGGACTTCTGACTCACGATTGGGCGGGGACTACGAGGACTTTGTTAGATTCGAGGAGGAGGAACTCCGTCAACTGCTCGACCAGGCGCGAACCTTCGTCGCCAAGGCCGAAGAACTCGTCCGGGCCGCTAGCTGAGTGACGGAAGCTGCACTGGCGGCCGGGCTGAACGAAACTGGTTGACAGCGTCCGCTTCCGGCTTAGAATTCAAGCAGGAGGATATATGCGCCTGACTCGTGTCGTCGCCGGTTCGGTTCTGCTCGTCCTTTCGTTCGCCTCCGGCCAGTGGATGGAGACTTCGATCCTCTTGCCCGACTCGCTCGGTGGGCTGCTCGGTCCGCGGTGCTTGGCCTACGACTCCGCCAACAACACCGTCTACATTGGCGGCCAGCACGGGGAGTGCGTGGTGGCGATTGACGGCGCGACGAATGAGAAGGTCGCTCGAATCCCGGCCGGCTCGTACGTGGCGGCCCTCTGCTACAACCCGCAGAACAACAAGGTCTACTGCGCCAACTGCGACGATGACAACGTGACGGTGATAGATGGTGCGACGAACTCGGTCGTCACCACGGTGTCATGCGGACATTCACCTTCTGCTTTCTGCTACAACCCGAAGCACAACAAGGTCTACTGCGCGAATGCGGTCAGCGACAACGTGACGGTGATGGACGGTACGACAGACTCGGTCATCGCCACGGTGTCAGCCGGAAATGGGCCCGTGGCCCTCTGCTACAACCCGAAGAACAACAAGGTCTACTGCGCCGACTGGGAAGACGAAGGCAAGGTAACGATAATAGAGGGTGCGACGGACTCGGTCATCGCCACGGTGAGAGTTGGAAGTGCGTCTTGGGCCTTATGCTACAACCCAGAAGACAACAAGGTCTACTGCGCGAACAACGAATCGCGCGACGTGACCGTGATTGACGGCGCGACGAACTCGGTCATCGCCACGGTGACAGCCGGAAATGGGCCTTATGCCCTCTGCTACAACCCGCAGAACAACAAGGTCTACTGCGCGAACATCAATGGCAACAACGTGACCGTGATTGACGGCGCGACGAACTCGGTCATCGCCACGGTGACGGCCGGAAACTGCCCGGTGACCCTCTGCTACAACCCGCAGAACAACGAGGTCTATTGCGCAAACGAAAACAGCGACAACGTAACCGTGATTGACGGCGCGACAGACTCGGTCATCGCCACGGTGACGGCCGGAAACTGCCCGGTGGCCCTCTGCTACAACCCGCAGAACAACGAGGTCTACTGTGCGAACGGTTTTGGCCACAACGTAACCGTGATTGACGGGGCGACGAACTCGGTCCTCGCTACCGTCACAGCCGGAGAAAATCCCTACGCCCTCTGCTACAATCCGCAGAACAACAAGGTCTACTGCGCTAACTATGGCGGCTCCGATGTAACGGTGGTAGATGGTGCAACCAACGTGGTCATCGCCACGGTGACAGCCGGAACTGATCCCTATGCCCTCTGCTACAACCCGCAGAACAACAAGGTCTACTCCGCGAGCCACGCGAGCGGCAACGTAACCGTGATTGACGGGGCTTCCAATCAGGTCCTCGCCGTCGTGTCCGTACTCGGCAGGCCGAATGCCCTCTGCTACAATCCGCTGAACAACAAGGTCTATTGCGCCAACGAAAACGGCGGCAGCGTGACGGTGATAGACGGGGCGACCGACTCGGTCATCGCCACGGCGACAGCCGACGGCTTTCCTGATGGCCTCTGCTATAACCCGCAGAACAACAAGGTCTACTGCGCGAACGGATACGGCGCCACGACCGTGACCGTGATGGACGGGACGAGCAACCAGGTGATCGCCACAGTGGCCGCAGGAAATGGGCCCTATGCCCTCTGCTACAACCCGCAGAACAACAAGGTCTACTGCGCCAACTATGGCTCCGGCGATGTGACGGTAATAGATGGTGCGACGAACTCGGTCGTCACCACGGTGTCAAGCGGACGTGGACCTTGTGCCCTTTGCTACAACCCGCAGAACAACAAGGTCTACTGCGCCAACGGATACCGTGACTCGACCGTGACCGTGATAGACGGAGCGAACGATTCGGTCATCACCGTCGTTTCAGTGGACAGCGGACCTCAAGCTCTGTGCTACGACCCGCGCAACAACAAGGTGTATTGCGCGAACTACTGTGACGGTAGTGTGACCGTGATAGATGGCGCGAACAATCAGGTGCTCCCTACCATCGAAGTGGGCGACGGGCCGCGCGATTTCACCTGGAACCCGGCACAGAACCGGGTGTACTGCGCGAACTACGGCGGCTCGAGCATCTCCGTGCTGCGTGACTCGGGCGGGGGAATCGAAGAGAGCTTTAAGCCGCAAGCCCCAAGCCCCAAGCCCGCGGCCACGGTCGTCCGCGGCGTGCTGCGTCTGGCAGGTGGCTCAAGCGCAAGCTCAAGCCCAAGCTGGTTGCTGGACATCTCGGGGCGGAAGGTGCTCGAACTTCAGCCCGGCGCGAATGACGTACGTCCGCTCGCGCCCGGAGTCTATTTCGTCCGGGCTGTCAGCCGTAAGCTGCCGGCCGTAAGCTGTCAGAAGGTCGTCCTGACCGACTGACGGCACCTGAGAATCAGAAGGGGGCGCGGAACACCGCGCCTCTTTCGGTGTAAACAATCACTCGGCCCCGCGTGTCAGTTCCCCTAGAACCGAGACAGGAGTTCACCACAAGGGCACCAAGACACAAAGAGAGTCCGGACGGAAATGTGCGGTTTATGCTTAGTGCTCTTGGTGTCTCAGTGGTTCAATGTCGGATTCAGTCAACTCGGCTTTGGTTGACTTGGCCCGACACCGGCTCAGAATTGTAGCCAAAAGGAGACCCTCGATGCGAACGTTGACCATTACCTTCGTGCTTGCCTTGCTCGTCGTTGCCGGGTGCGGCCCGAAACCGACGCCGACTACGACGGCCCAGCCTCAACCCAAACCGGAGGCGGTAACCAATCTGCCCAAGCTCTGGGACTTCTGGGCGACATGGTGCCCACCCTGCAAACAGTTGACGCCGATTGTCCAGGCCCTCGAGAAGGAATACGAGGGCAAGATTGAAATCAAGTCCATCGACGTTGACCAGAACAAGGACCTCGCGCAGAAGTTCAGTGTGCAGGCAATCCCGACGCTTGTCTTCCTCGATGCCAAGGGCAACGAACTCTCACGCATCGTCGGACTCGTGTCGAAGGACACAATCGTGGGCCGCTTCAAAGCCCACGGGTTCATCGAGTAACAACAGACTGGGTTTCTTTGGAGTGCGGGAGCGCAAGCTCCCGCTTTTCCGGTAGAAGCGGCAGCCGTGCTGCCGCAGTAGCTTCTACTCGCTCCGCAGGACGGCAAGGAGCAGGTAGACGCCGATGACGCCGGCCGCGACGAAGGCGACGACTCCGATGACCGGCACGAGCGTGCGCAGGGCCGTCGGGGCGGCGACCACGAGCAGCGATGCGCCGATGATGATCGCCGCGAGCACGATGGCGGCGGCGAGTTGGTTATTTGAGTGACCAAGGTTCCGGGCAATCTGGCGCAGTTCTTCGTGGTCGATCTGGAGCTTTATCTCGCCCTTCTTCAGCCAGTCGCTGACCTGCCGCAGGTCCGCGGGCAGGTCGCGCGCGAGCGATTCGATGTCGGCCGCCGAGCGCCGGAGGTCTTTGAACCAGCCCAGGGGGCCGAACCGGCGCCAGGCCAGCCGTTCGAGGAACGGCTTCATCTCTTCGACGAAGTTGAACTGCGAGTCAATGAGCAGGCCGAGCCCTTCGACCGTGGCGAGGCCGCGCGCGAGCATCGCCAGCCCGGCCGGGATCGCGATGCGGTGCCGGTGGCTGACCACGACTAGTTCCCGCAGCATCCGGCCGAGCGAGAGATCCCGCAGGTTCGCGCCGTAGTAGCGGTCGAGCAGGTCCTGGATGTCGGCGCGCAAAAGGGCCTCGTCGACGCGCCCGGTCTTCGAGCCGACCTTGAGCACGAACTGCGTCAGCCGGTTGCTGTCCTGTTGGTATGCTGCTAGCAGCATGTCAACCAGCAGGTCGCGAGTGTCGCTGTCGATGCGGCTGAACATCCCGTAGTCGATGACGCCCAGCCTGCCGCCGGACATCACGACCAGGTTGCCGGGGTGCGGGTCGGGCTGGAAGAACCCGTGCTCGAATATCATTTTCATGTACACGCTGCTGCCGGACTGCCCGAGCTTGTGCCGGTCGATGCCGGCCCGCTCAAGCCCGGCCGCGTCGGTCGGCTTGACGCCGGTCAACAGGTCAAGGACGAGCAACCGGCTGGTCGTGTAGTCCCAGTATATCTTAGGTATCACGACCGACTCGTCGGCGGCGAAGTTGCGGCGGCAGATGTCGGCGTTCTGGCCTTCGTGGACGAAGTCGAGTTCGAGCCTGAGGCCGCGGCCGAACTCGGTGACGAGGCCGACCGGGTCGTAGGCCGCGAGGTCGGGCTGGTGCCGCTCGATGAACCGGGCGACCGACGCAAGGATGGCGAGGTCGCCTTCGACCATTGCCGCAATGCCCGGCCGCTGGACCTTGACCGCGACCTCCTCGCCGGTCACAAGCTTCGCGCGGTGCACCTGGGAGAGCGACGCGGCCGCGAGCGGCTCGCGGTCGAACTCGGCGAAGACGTCTTCGGGCAGACGGCAGATCTCGGCGCCGATGACGCGCTCAACCGCATCGTAAGGGATGCCCGGCACGCTGTCCTGCAGCTTCGCCAGCGCTTTCAGGTAGTCGGGCGGCATGATGTCGGGCCGGGTAGAAAGCATCTGGCCGAGCTTGATGAAGGTCGGCCCGAGTTCCTCGAGCGCCTTGACTAACCGCTCGGGCTCGGTCAGCGCGGCCACGTCGGGCAGCGCCTTGTGCCCCAGCTTCAGCCGACGCTCGAACCCGAACTTCGCCGCGAGCTCGGCGAAGCCGTAGCGGACCAGCACCGCGCCGATGTGCCGCGCGCGGTTGAGCCGGCGACTGCCCTTCAGCCAGCCGAACGGGTCAAAGCCCGGCCCCGGGGCGGGCTGCCGGCAGGTCTCTCCCGGATTCTCAGGCAAACTGTCTCCTCATGTTGTGGCTCGTGCCTGATAATAACCCGGCCGCCGACGGTGTCAAACCGTACTAAACGCAGAGGCGGCACGCGGCCGCCTCTGCTCTCCATTCCACGGCAACGGTCAGTGCCGCAGCAACCTGAGTCCCTGCACCGGCTGGAACCACGCCTGCAGGCGTAGGTCCTTCTGGGGGGCTATCCGCAACTGCGTCACCTTGACCACCGCGAAGTAGCCATGCCCGGTGTGACAAGCAGCGACTACCGGCGCAGCCGCAACCGCGGCCATGCTGTTCCAGACCGTGTCGCCGATTGCCGGGACCGGCCCCTGCTCGTCGGCCAGCACCGCGAACCGTGTCACGTGCCAGCGTCCGGCAGGCACGCTGCCGCCCGAGTCCGCCGGCGCGAGGTCCGGGCTGGCAAGGTAGTAGGTCGGCCCGTTCGACCCCGGCTTGAAATCGGTCACGTAGAACTCGACGGAATCGACCCACGTCGTGTCTCCCATCTCGTAGGCCCTGGCGAGCCAGCCCGGGGCGGGCCAGCCGCAGCCCGGCTCGTCCGGACCGCTCAACTCGCCGACCGTTGTCGTACCGGATTGAACGGGTATTGTCGAGAGCGTATCCGCGCCTTCGAAGTACTTCGCCCCGAACTGAGCGAGCACAGAGTACTTGCCTGTCATTCCCGATGGGTCGTGTTCGCAGGTCGTGTCGGTGACTTCGCACGCGACGACGGGCGGACCGCCCCCGACCGGGTTAAACATCACACGGTACAGGTTGGCCACGCCTTCGACCGGCGGGCTCCAGGTGAGCCGCACGGTCGTATCGGTCTCTGCCCGGAGCGCCAGGTTCAGCGCCGGCCCGCCCGGGATGTCGACCGCCGTGACCGTCAGCGGGTCGGACCACTCCGAGATCAAACCCGCGCCATCGCGCGCCCGCGCCGCGACTACGTACGTGCCAGCGGTGTCGAACGCGTGGCTGACCGCCGCAGTCTCGCCGCTGGCGGTCGCATGTCCCCAGTTGCCGACCGCGCCGCCCCAGTCGAACTGGAACTCGATATTCTCCCCTTGGGGATGAACCGCCATCACTTTGTAAGTGTATGTAACTCCGGTTGTGCAGTACGCCTGCCCCACCGGCGTTATCGGCTTCCCCGGCGGCGATTGGGAAATGGCCACGACCTGCGAGTCGGACCAGCCGGATTCCGCCTCCTTGGAGTCACGCGCGTTCACGCGGATTGTGTAGTGGCCGGTGTCGGCAAAGGCATGCACGCGGAGCACCGGCTGGCCGCTGGAATAGTAAGACGACCACTCGATACTGCTCGTGTCGCCCCACACGAACTTGTAGGCGACCTCCTGTCCTTCCGGGTCGGTAGATGCGACCGCATAGGTCAGGGAGTCGCCCGGACGCCCGGCCGCTGGGCCGGTCAGCTCGGGCCGGCTCGGCGCGCGGTTGCTCGCGCACGCAGCAAGCAGGACAAACGGAAGTACGACAAGCACGGACTCTCTCATTCAACCTCCTGTTGGCATGCAGTGGTTCTACAGCGCTGAGCCCCCGGAGTCAAGCGCGGCGACCAGCCGCCCGCACTCCTCACCAAGCTTGACAGTGCGCTAACATTTCTATATTTTTAGAAATATGGATATTACCAGCAGGCAGTTGACCACGGCGTTTCTGGCCGCACTGGGCAGTGAGTACCGGATGCGCATTGTCGAGTTGCTGGCAACCGGCGAGCGCTGTGTGTGCGAACTGACCCCGCATTTCCCGACCGCCTTCTCCGTCGTGTCGCACCACCTCTCCGTGCTGGAGCAGGCCGGCATCATCGTCTCGCGGCGCGATGGTCGCTGGATGCGATACCGGCTTACCGACGACTCGGTGCTGGAACTGCTCAACAGCGCGCGCCAACTGGCCAGGCGCGGCAAGGCCGGCCGTCGCACCGCGCGCAGGCCAAAGGCCTCGGAACGTACCGCACGCCAACGCCCATAGGAGGAACCAATTCCAAAGAGTAAAGATGAAATCAGGGAGTCTGTGAGAGAAGGTTACGCAAAGGTCGCACGGACCAGCGGCTCGTGCTGCGGCCCCTCCAAGGGTTGCTGCGGGACCTCGGCGCCGGCGGTCAGCCGCGCGGTCGGCTATTCGGACGAGGATCTGTCCGCGCTCCCTGACGGCGCTGACCTCGGCCTCGGCTGCGGCAACCCGGTCGCGCTGGCATCACTCCGGCCCGGCGAGACCGTGCTTGACCTCGGGTCCGGGGCCGGTATTGACTGCTTTCTCGCCGCCCGGAAGGTCGGATCCGCCGGCCGGGTCATCGGTATTGACATGACGCCGGAGATGATTGAGAAGGCGCGGCAGAACGCAGGCAAAGCCGGGACCGCGAACGTCGAGTTTCGCCTCGGCGAAATCGAGCACCTGCCGGTCTCGGACAACTCGGTGGACGCGGTCATCTCCAATTGCGTCATCAATCTATCGCCGGACAAGCCCCAGGTCTTCCGCGATACGTTCCGGGTTCTGAAACCGGGCGGCAGACTGATGGTATCGGACATCGTGCTTGCGGCCCCTTTGCCGCCCGCCCTGCTTGAATCGGTCGCGGGCTACGTGGGTTGCATCTCGGGCGCAAGCCTGAAGGCCGACTATCTCGCGATGATATCCGCTGCCGGCTTCTTCGATGTCGCCGTCGTGTCAGAAGAACGATTCCCGATTGAGGCAACAGCGAGCGACCCGACCCTGCAGGCGCTGGTGCGCGAGTCGGGGCTGTCGGTCGACGAACTGCGCCGCGCTGCGACCGGAGTGCTGAGTATCAAAGTCTCGGCAACTAAGCCGGCAAAGTAGCGGTCGATGCTCGGCAGCCTGCTCGCCAACGTCGAGAAACTCATCTCCACTCAGCCCCTGCTGGCGGTCCCGGTCGTCTTCCTCGGCGGGCTTGCGACTGCCCTCAACCCCTGCGTGCTCGCCTCGATACCGCTTGCCATCGGTTTCGTCGGCGGGTACGCGACCGGCCGGTCCAGAAGCTACGCCCTGCTGCTGGCGCTCTTTCTCTTCCTGGGTATTGCCGCGGCGTTCACCGTGCTCGGCGTAGTCGCAAGCCTTGCCGGTACGCTCTTCGGCACGACGTCGAAGTTCTGGCCCATCCTGATAATCGTCGTCTGCCTCGTGATGGGCGGCCAGATACTTCTCTTCCCCAACTTCGAGATACCGATGCCGCGCGGCTTCACGCCAAAAGCGGGAGGCGTTCTCGGCGCGTTCCTGCTCGGTGCCCTCACCGGCGTTATCGCCTCGCCCTGCGCGATGCCGGTACTGGCCGTGCTGCTTTCCTACGTCGCATCCAAAGGCAACGTCCTGTACGGCGGGCTGCTGCTCTTCACCTACGCTCTCGGCCATTCTGTGCTGATTCTCGTCGCCGGCAGTTCTATCGGCATTGCCGAGGCGATGGTGAACTCAAAGGGCCTCAAGAAGGCGTCCGTCATTCTGAAGAAGGCCTCGGGCGTGCTGCTCCTGCTCGTGGCCGCGTATTTCGTCTATGAACTGTTCAAACACTAGTCACGGAGGTAAGTCAGTGAAGCACTTGACCCTGACCGCGTTCGCGGCCGCGCTGCTGGTTGTGCTGATGTCCGGATGCCCCAATGCTCCCCGGCCCGCCAACACCGCGTCGGCGCCCGAAACCAGCCTGGCCGCCGAGAACGAAATCTGCGAAACGTTGCCTGCGACAGACTCCGCCGCAGTCGCTGCCGTTCCGGATTCGACCCCGGCCAAGCCGAAGCCCAAGCCTGAGCCGAAGCCGGAACCTGTACCCGAGCCTCCGCCGAAACCCAAAGCCCTGCCCCGGATGTGGGACTACGGTTCCGACAACTGCCTGCCCTGCATAGAAATGGCGAAGTTCCTGAACCCGATGATAGCCGAGTACAAGGACAAGGTCGATATCCGTATCATCAACGTCTACCAGGACCGCGAGCGCACACAGCAGGCCCGGATTCAGGTCATCCCGACCCAGATATTCTACGACCCGGACGGCAAGGAGCTCTTCCGCCACGTCGGCCTCTACCCCCGCGATTCTATCGTTGCCAGGTTCCGCGAGTACGGCTGGGAGTAGCTCGTGAAAGAACGCAGCAAGCTCCTCGTCATCCTCGGCGTCTTCCTGTTCTTCTACTTCGTGCCGCTCGGCGGAACACGGATTCAGGGCGCCCTGCTCGAAGGGTTCCAGATGCTGCAGGAGTACGCCCGGCTGCACGTCCTGCTCTGCCTCGTGCCCGCCTTCTTCATCGCCGGCGCAATCCAGAACTTCATCTCCAAAGAAGCCATCCTCAAGTACTTCGGCCCGAAGTCCAACAAGGTCCTCGCCTACTCGATAGCTTCAGTCTCGGGCGCGATTCTCGCGGTCTGCTCCTGCACGGTCCTGCCGATGTTCATGGGCATCTATATGGCAGGAGCCGGCCTCGGCGTCGCCATCTCTTTCCTCTACTCCGGCCCCGCCATCAACGTCCTCGCGATACTGATGACCGGCCGCATACTCGGTCTCGAGATGGGTCTTGCCCGCGCCATCGGCGCAATCGTCTTCGCGGTTGTCATCGGCCTCCTTATGGCCTTCATCTTCAGGCGCTCCGAGAAAGCCCGGGCCGAAGCCTCGGGCGCCTTCGATATGGAGGCAACCAAAGGCGGCCGCCGGCTCTGGCAGAACATCCTCTACTTCGCCTCGATGATTCTCGCCCTCATCTTTCTCACCTGGGGCAAGCCTAAGGAACCGATTGGCTTCTACAACGCTGTCTATTCGGTTCACTGGTATCTAGCCGGAGCTTCCTTGCTTGCGCTTGGGCTGTTCGTGTGGCGCTGGTTCAACTCTGAGGAGCGCAAAGCATGGGTCGCGTCCACGTGGGTCTTCAGCAAGCAGATTCTACCACTGCTCTTCGGCGGCGTGTTCGTGGCGGGTTTCCTGCTCGGCCGGCCCGGACTCGATGCCGGCATCATCCCGAATCACATTATCGCCGGCCTGCTCGGCGGCAACTCGCTCTGGGCCAACCTGTTCGCCTCGGTCTCGGGCGCGCTGATGTACTTCGCCACGCTGACCGAGCTCCCGATTCTGCAGGGCCTCATCGGGTCCGGCATGGGCAAAGGCCCGGCCCTCACGCTGCTTCTTGCCGGCCCGGCCCTGTCCCTGCCCTCGATGATTGTCATCATCCGGATGATCGGGGCAAAGAAAGCGCTGATGTACATCCTGCTTGTGGTCGTGCTCTCGACCTTCGCCGGCCTGCTCTACGGGGCGTTCGCGTGATTCGCATCCTCTTCGCCTGCGTTGGGAACTCGGCCCGTAGCCAGATGGCCGAGGCATACTGCCGGGCTCTAGGCCCGGACGTCGAGTGTGCAAGCGCGGGGTCCAGCCCTATGGCACAGGTTGATCCGAGCGCGGTTGCAGTGATGAAGGAAGTCGGTATCGACATCTCCTCTGCCCGGCCCAAGGGATTCAAGGATCTGCCGGACCTCAAGTATGACTATCTCGTAACGATGGGCTGTGAGGTCGTCTGCCCGTTTCTGCCTGGTGCAAGAGAGGTGAAGTGGGACATCCCCGACCCGCACGGCAAGGACATCACCGAGTTCCGCAGTGTGCGGGACATCATCAAGGCCGAGGTTCTGAAGCTGCTCACCGAGCTGAATCGTCAAGTAACAAAGGAGTCGTAATGGACGTCAAGATCATCGGCATCGGCTGTTCCCGCTGCATCGAGCTTGAGAAGCGGGTCATTGACACTCTGGCGGAACTCAACATCGCCGCCAATGTAGAGCACGTCACCGAACTGAAGAAGTTCGCCGCCTTGGGCATCTTCATGACCCCGGGCCTTGTCATTGACGGCAAGGTCGTGTCTCAGGGCAAGATACCGTCGAAGGACGAGATCAAGAAACTCCTCGCCGGGGGCAAGTGATCGTGGCCGGATGCTGCGCCCCGAGTGAGCCAACCTGCGCCTGCGGCACGAAGGACGTGCTGCTGCTCGCCTGCTCCGGCGGCTCCAACGTCGGTCAGATTGCCAACGACGCGGCCAAGGCGCTGGACGGCTACGGTCAGGGCAGCATGTACTGCGCCGTCGCTGTCGGTGCACAACTGCCAAACTTCATCAATGGCGTGCGTGAGAAACCCTGCGTTGCCATCGACGGCTGCCCGGTCGCCTGCGTGCGCAAGTCGCTTGAGAACGTCGGCGTGAAACCGGTGGTCCATGTCGTCGTCACCGAACTCGGCATCGAGAAACACCACGCCTTCGACCACACCAACGATGACATCGCCAAGGTCGTCGGCGCGGTCGTGGACGCACTTGCTGCCGGCCAGACCTGAGGACTGACCGGGTATTGAACCCGATAGCAGTAAGGCTCTATGAACATAATCTACATCTCGGGAAGCCCAAGGCAGAAGAGCAACACTGACTACCTGCTGAAATACATGCTGAACCTGACAGGTGGTGAGTTCATGAAGCTGACGGACTACACCATCGAGCCTTGTCGTTCTTGTTGGGCGTGCACGAAGAGCGGTTCATGCGTCATCGACGACGACATGAAGACCGCAGTCATCCCGAGGATTCTGGCTGCGGACGCCCTGGTTATAGGTACGCCGGTGTACTTCAACAACGTCACTGCCCAAATGAAGTCATTCATTGACCGAACCTGGTCACTCAGAGGTAAACTGAAGAACAAAATCGGCGCGGCCGTCGTTGTAGGAAGGAAACATGGCGCCGAAGGAGCCCTGGTGGCCATCAACGCCTTCTTGTTGAAACACGAGATGATTATCGCCAATCGAGGTATTTCAGGCATAGCCTTCAAACCCGAAGAAGTCCAGGGTGACAAGGAGGCGATGAAGGCTGCTACAGAACTGGGAACCAGAATCCTGGAGCTTGGCGCACTGATGGTCGTCCCGCGGAATCACCCGAGCAGCCATTCTGGAGGTAAGCCGGGGCGTGAATGAACGGCCGTAGTGAAGAACCGCCGGCGCAAGCGACCATCGTCCCGCGCGGCCGGGCCGCGCGCATTCTCGCGGGCCTGCTGCGCTTCTTCGGCCTATGGGCCGGAATCAGCGGCGCCTATGCGGTGATGGGCGGTGGCGCCTGCCCGTGCTGCGGCAACCCCGGCTGCCCGGTCGGGCTGGGCGCGGCCGCCATCCTCGGCGCGATCGGCTCTATCCTCATCAACTACGGTCGGCGCGGCTTGGCCGCCATCCGCAGCCGTATCAGGAAGCACGGCCCATGAGCGACCTGCACCGCGTAGCCACCTGCCTTCTGTTCGGAGTTGTTCTCTCGACCCTCGACGACCTGCTCTCCGGAGCACTCGCGTGACGCGCATCCTGTTCGCCTGTGTCGCCAACTCGTGCCGGAGCCAGATGGCCGAGGCGTTTTGCCGCGAGCTAGGTCAGGGTGTCGAGTGCGCAAGCGCGGGTTCACAACCCGGGCACGGCGTACATGCGGGCGCGCAACAGGCGATGGCCGAACTCGGCATCGACATCTCGGAACAGCAGGCCAAGGAATTCGAGGAATTGCGCAACCGACGATTCGACTACTTCGTCTCGATGGGCTGCGGCGAGGCCTGTCCATTCTGGCCCGGCGCCAGGGTGCTGCGCTGGGAGATACCGGATACCTGAGGGATGCCCATCGAGGAAGTGCGCCGGGCGCGTAACATGATCAGAGAAAACGTCGCGGCGCTGCTGCGTGACTTGGGATGCCTGAAGCCGGAGCGGGCATGAAAGAGCGAGGGAAGCCACCCGGCGCGGGCTGCGCGTTGACAGGAATAGACGACGGGCTATAGTCATATATGAAACTTGGCATAATCATCACTCAGACCGACCCCGAAACCGTGTTCAATGCCCTCCGGCTGGCGCTGTACGGCTTGGAGCAGGGCGACAAGGTGCGCGTCTTTCTTTCCGGCAAGGGCGTAGAGATCGACCGGATTGAAGACCCGAAGTTCGACGTGCAGGGTCAGGCGCGCAAGGTCCTTGACGCCGGTGGCCAGTTTCTCGCCTGCGGCGCCTGTCTCAAACTCCGCAAGTCCGGCGGGTCCGAGATATGTCCGCTGTCGACGCTCAAAGACCAGTACGAACTCGTCCGCGACTCGGACCGGGTCGTGACTATCTGAGCCTCAATCCGCGAGCCGTCGGCCATCGGCCATCTTCTCACGCCGCATTGACATCCCTATGGTTGTCCATAGTCCTGACCCACGTTCATTCCCGGTTGACTTCCGGCCGGAGCGCCAGTAACATTGACCGCCCTCGGGGATGGAGTCCCCCAGAACTGCCTACGGGCTGATGACTCCTGCAGTTCCCAGAACGCCGTGTGGCGTTGGGTAAGGCTACAGGTGCACAGAACTCAAGGAGGACTCCATGCAGGACACGTTCGCTCTTGCCGCAGTCTGGCTTGCCTTGGCCGTCGGGGCCACAATCATCGCCAACCATCTGAGGGTTTCGATTGCCCTGGTCGAAATCTGCGTCGGAGTGGCTGCCGGTGCGGTCGCCACGCGTTTCCTGGGACCCGAATCGCTCGGCGCGAACGCGGAGTGGCTGCGCTTCCTGGCCGGTGCCGAACTCGAGCCGACGGTTCTCCGCCGCAAGCTGGGCGAGGTGACAGCCATCGGTCTGGTCGGCTTCTTCGCGCCGTTCGTAGGATGCGCCGCCATCGCCCGGTTCGCGCTGCACTGGGACGTCCGCGCCAGCCTGCTGGCGGGAGTGGCGCTATCAACGACCTCGATGGCCGTGGTCTATGCGGTGATGATGGAAACCGGGTTCAACAAAACCGAGTTCGGCAAGGGGATACTGGGTGCGTGCTTCGTCAATGACCTGGGAACCGTGCTCGCGCTCGGGTTCATCTTCGCGCCGTTCACGTTCAAGACAGCGGTCTTCGCAGTCGCGACCGCCGGGATTCTGGCCGCGCTGCCCTTTCTCACGAGGCGAATTGCCAAGCGCTACGCCTATCGGACCGCAGCCATCAGGACAAAGTGGGTCGCGCTCGTCGTGTTCGGTCTCGGGGCGCTGGCGCTCTGGTCGGGCAGCGAGGCGGTGTTGCCGGCGTACCTCATCGGCATGGTGCTGGCCGGAACTTCGGCGATGGACCATGACTTCGTCCGCCGTCTCCGCACACTGACGGTGGGATTCCTGACGCCCTTCTACTTCATCCGGGCCGGTTCGCTGGTGGCGGTTCCGGTGCTCCTGGCCGCGCCGCTCACATTCCTCGCTTTGCTCGGTGGCAAGGTCGCGACGAAAGTGCTCGGCCTGTTCCCTGTCATTGCCCGATTCCGGAAGGAACGGAACGAACGCTGGTACTACACGTTCATGATGTCAACCGGGCTGACGTTCGGGACGATATCGGCGCTCTACGGGTTCTCACACGGCATCATCAGCGCCACGCAGTACTCGTTCCTCGTTGCCACGGTCATTGCCAGCGCCGTCGTACCGACCGTCATCGCAACACTCGCCTTTCTGCCGCGTCACCTGCTGCCCGACGTCGATGCGATGGGCCAACCAGAGGGCGGTCGCGATGACGTGCGCCTGATTCCGGACGCTGAGGAAGAAGAACCGGAAGAGAAGCAGTAGGCGGAACCGCCGAAGGTTGACCGCGCGCCCGCCCGTCTGACGTAGACGGCTGAGGGCTGACAGTCAGGGACTAACCACTCCTACGGGTCTACGCCGCCGTCTCTGACGTTCCCGCCCGCGAGACGGGACTCAGGACTCCTCCCTGCCGGTGTCCCGCATGCGCCGGGTCGGCCGGAAGTTGTTGAAGTTCCAGTTGAGGCTGAGCGTCAGTATCGGAGCCCGCGAGTTGAAGGACGACTTCGTGTAGAAGTCACTACCGTGCGAGGTTGACTCCTCGCCGCCGGTGCCCAGCAAGTCCCTGACCTGCAGCACTGCCGCCAGCCGCTTGAAGAAGACCTGCCGGACGCCGAGGTCGGTCGTAAGGACGCCCTCGCGCCGCCCTTGGGCCGAGACCGAAGGGCTCTCGTAGCCGGCATTGAGTTGGACCTTTGTGCCGGTCGGCAGCCGGAACTCGTTGGAGAACCGGGCGCTCCAGTTGATGCTCGACCGGTTGAATTCCTGCCCTTCGACTGAGCCTCTGACTTGGTAGTCGTAGACGTCGCCGGACGGGCTGATTGTCCACCACTTGAAGGGCGCGATGTCCAGCGACAGCTCGGCGCCGAGCGAGCGGTCGTTTCCGACGTTCCAGAATTCGTGCAGCAGCGCACCTTCTCGGTACAGAGATTGGATATCCTCGAACTTGTCGCTGGTCGTCCGGTAGTATGCCGTGGCTGACACGTGGCCGGCTCCAAGAGGGATGGCCGAGCCCGCCTCCCACGAGTCAATGTACTCGGGCCGGAGCGCGGGGTTACCCTGTTGCACGTTGTAGGCATCCTGCCAGACGAGCGAAGGAACCAGGACACGGCCGACCGGCCGGCGGGTTCGCCGCGCATAACTCGCCTGTATCACACGATTGCTGCCGAGCTGGTAAGACAGGTGCGCAGTCGGGAACAGACCCTTCGTGGCATAGGACAACACTGAGTCCATGCCGGAGTCGTCAATCCGCTGGCTGCTGTACTCCCCGCGCAGCCCGGCCTTGTACTCAAGATGGCGCCACCCGCCGGCCCAAGTGGTGTACAGCGCGTGGACGTCAACGGCGAGCGCGGTCGTCGAGCTGTACTCGGGCAGGTACTGGAAGCTGTCCACAGCCGGCTCATACCGGTACAGAGCGTTCTCGAAAATGGGGTGAGCGAGCGAGCCTTGATACCCGGCCTCGAACCGACCCACGCCCCGCACCGGCAGGACGTAGTCCGCGTTGAGAAGCCAGCGGTTGGCCGGTCCGGTCTGGGTCGCCCGCCAGCCGCTGACCTGTTCCGTGCCACCAAACAGCCCCGTTGTCGTGGAGCCGGTGTGCCCGCGACGCTGGAGCTCGGCCCGGACCGAGATGCCGTGCGCGGTGTCCGCGAGCGAGCCGAAGCCGTGCCGGTGCTCGATGGCGGCCGAGACGTAGTCTCCGCCCATAAGCCGGTGGTCGTCGCTCCGGTAGTGCGCCGTGTCGCCGCCCATGCTCGACCACTGCTCCGAGGTGACGCTCTGGTCATACCCCATGCGGGTGTGGCCGTAGAAGATACCGAAGCTCGTGCGGTCGGTTTTGGCCCAGCCAAGGTCGAACCCGGCGCGAGCACCGGCAATCCGCGGGTCCCGGGTCAAAGTCCCGACCGAGCGGACGTGAAGGGTCTCTCCGGTGTCGGCTGTCCACTGCTCCGAAGTCAGCGCACCGGGCATTGCACGCCGGTTGTAGTCCGCGGCCGCGAACACGCTGAGAATCCCACTCGCCCAGCTCAGGGTGAAATCGCCGCCGTATCTGCCCCAGAGCCCGCCGTTAGCGTTGACGACGCCGGACAGGCCGCTGCCCCGCTGGCGCTTGGTTATCAGGTTGATGATGCCCGTGGCTCCTTCGGCATCGTACTTGGCCGAAGGATTGGTGATTATTTCTATCCGGTCCAGGGTCCCGGCGGGCATCTGACGCAGCGCATCGGAGGCTTCCATCAGGGTCGGCCGGCCGTCAATCAGCACGCTGAGATTCTTGCTCCCGCGGAGCGAGACGTTGCCCTCAGCGTCCACCTTCACCGAGGGGACGTTCTCCAGCACGTCAACCGCTGTGCCCGAGGTTGCGGTCACCTGCCGGGAGACTTCCACCACTTTCTTGTCTATCTTGTAGGTCAGCGCCGGACGCTCGGCGGTCGCCTCCACCCCGGGCACGGCCACTGCCGATTGTCGCAGTTCGGTCCGGCCAAGGTCAACTCGTGCCCCGGGCGCGACCTGGACACCATCCACCCGGCGAAGCCGGAAGCCCATGAACGACAGCTCAAGGTAGAAGCGACCGGCGGGCACATTGGTCAACACGTAGCTGCCGTCAGCCCGCGTGACCGTGCCGGTTATTAGGCTCGAGTCTGCCTGCCGGTACAGGACGACATTGGCGTACTCAATCGGGATATTGAGGTCGGCGTCGAAGACCCGCCCGACAATGGAGCCGCTCGCCGCCCCATTCCCCGGCTTTGAGCCCGGCTGGGCGGTCAGCGCAGCCGGCAGCAGGCAAACAACAACCAGGAGCGTCTTGATGGGTGTATTCATGTTTGTGTAGACACGGTCATCGGGCCAATCCTGCGTTGGTAGTTGACATTTGATTCAGTATCCGCTAATATACTCAAAAGTCAAGGAGCATCATACGTGAAGACGACCGAAGCGGCCGAAACCCAGGCCGCGCTGTTCAGCGCCCTTTCCACGGAAAGCCGCGTGCGCATCGTGCAACTGCTGTCGAAGGACACGCTTTGCGTCGGTGCTCTATCCCGGTTCACCGGAATCTCGGCCGGCGCGGTTTCCCAGCATCTGCGCGTGCTGCGCTCGGCCGGGTTGGTGCAGTCTGAGCGCCGGGGCTATTTCATTCACTACCGGCTCGCGCCGGGCGCGACCGGAAGACTCAGGGCGGCTTTGACCGCTGTGGTGAACCCGAAGAAAGGAACGCGGGCCTGTGCCGCGAAGGCCAAGTGCGCCCGGGACGGGAACAAGCCACTCAAGTGACCCGGAGAATGCATAGCGCGCGTCGGACGCACAAGTCCGAAGTCCGAAGGACGAATGACGAATCAAGCTCGAAGGCCCAATTCCCGAAGCCGGAATCGGCTCGGAGCTTGCGCTTGGGCTTGAGCGCCTCAGGACCGAGGCGGTACAGAGGAACTCAGAACGAAACCCTAACCAAGGAGTAGATAGAACATGAAGCGCAGAATGACAATCGGGCTGACCGCCGGTGTGCTGCTGATAGCACTGGCCGCGGTTGCCGTTGCGGTCAGTTCACAGAAGCCGACACCGGCGTCAGCCAACCTCTGCGAGACCTACGGGCAGGCGCTGAAGGACGCCAAGGTAGAGGCCACCAACACCACTAACGGCGTCACCGTCAGAATCACAGGGAACACGCCGGAGTCGGTGAAGCTGATTCAGGCCTATATGCAGGAGTGCGGCAAGTACCATCTCATGGGGTCAGGATGCCCCTGCGACTCGGCCGACTGCCAGTCTGGCTGCGAATCGGACCGCAGAACATCCGGCTCGCGCAGCTCCTTTGACTGCGGTAGCCGGTGCGGCAACCAAGGTGGCTGCGGAGGGCATCGCTAGCGCCGTCTCCGAACCTCGCCAGGTTCATCTAATCCGTAGAAAGGAACAAGACCATGTGTTGTGAGAAAGAGAAGTGCCAGTGCCCGAAAGAACTGAAGGGCAAGCCCGAAGACTGCACGCCCGCGCAGATACGTAAGTGCCACGGCACGGTTAAGAAACACACCTGCACGAGCAAGTCCGGCCGAAAGTAGTTCTGACGGTCAAGGTGCTCCGGCGCCCTTGAAACTCGACTCATAGCAGGTTTCTCGGCCCGCGCTCATGTCCACCGGTTCAAGCACAGCAGTGGGTCGAGCGCAGGTTGCCGATATCAGCAGGGTATGATTCGGTGAGCCTACCGGCTGTCCTCATAAACGTCCTCGCCATCGGCTGCCTCGCGGTTGCGTTCTTCAGGGACAGAACACGCTGCCTTCACGCTCTGGCAATTGCTGCCAGGTCGTTCCTGAAAATCCTGCCGATGGCACTTGCCGTAGTCGTCCTTGTCGGTCTGCTGCTGGGCTTCGTACCTGAAGGCCTGATTTCAAGAACCATCGGCCGCGGGTCAGGCTTGATCGGCATACTCATCGCCGCGGCAGTCGGTGCCGTGCTGTACATCCCTTCGATAGTTGCGTTCCCTCTCGCCGGTTCCCTCGTCAATCACGGCGCATCCGTTGGCGCCGTCGCTGCCTTCATTACGGCGCTGACGATGGTCGGATTGGTCACCCTGTCCCTAGAAGTGGAATTGCTGGGCAAGGGACTGGCGCTGTCCAGGAATGCGATGAGTCTCGTCCTCGCCGTTGCCATCGCGCTCATAATGGGACTGATTCTGTGAGACGTCGCGCCGACCGCAGCAAGTCAGTAGTCAGGCCTTGGGTCCTGTTCGGAGTCGTACTGGCCGTGGCAGTGGTGCTGGTCATCGTCTTTCCCGGCCGTGGTCAAGCGACGCGGACGGCTTCCGTGAGGCTTCTCGTGGAGATGGCTGCAGTTCTGCCCGCAGCGATGGTATTGATGGGGCTATTCGCAGTCTGGGTATCGAATGACACTGTCACCAAGTACCTTGGGCAAGCTTCGGGCGTAAGGGGAATAGCGCTTGCGCTGCTCCTGGGTGCGATGCCCGCCGGTCCCCTCTACGCCGCGTTTCCCATGGCGGCGGAACTGCTCAAGAAGGGCGCTCGGGTATCAAACGTCGTCGTCCTCTTGTCCGCATGGGCATGCATAAGCATCCCACAGGAACTCGTCGAACTGCAGTTCCTCGGGGTGAAGTTCATGGCCGTGAGACTGGTTCTTACGATTGCCGCTGTCGTTCTGATGGGACTGGTCATAGAGCGACTGGTGGCTCGACGGCAGACTTCCTGACCAAGGGCAGGCCGATGCGGCCGAGCTTGGCACAGCAAGCGTCGAACCAGTAACAACGTCCATTTCTGAGAATCTCGTTGACGAAGATTTTGGAATGTGTATTATCTGTGTCTATGCGCAGAGATGCAGATACTAAACAGAAGCGTGGCTCCGCCACCGCGGGAGCGAACGGCTTGGTCGAGGAAGCCGCTTTGCTCAGGGTCTTGTCCGACCCGACGCGCCTGCGGCTCGCCGTGGCTCTTTCCCGGAATGGAGAAACGTGCGTCTGCACGTTGGCCGAGGCTCTGGCTGAACCGGAGTACAAAATCTCCCGCCATCTCGCGGTCATGCGCTCCGCCGGGTTGGTTGTGACCCGCCGGGCAGGCACGTGGATGTACTACAAGCTGGCGTCCCCCGGTAGCAGCTTCGAGAAGTGTCTGTGGCGCTGCTTCCATAAAGACCTGGGACAGCAGGAGCCAATCGCGTCCATTCTGAGGCGAATGAAGAAGATGAACTGCGAGGAAAGGAAGAGATAGATGGTTCGACGATTCGGTGACCGCCGGGCAGCGGTCGGTTCAGCGACGCTTGCGACTCTGTTCTTTGTGACGCTGCTTCTGGTCGCCGGCTGCGGCCGACAGCCGGCCAGAACTGAGGCTGCTCCCGCCCATTCCCCGAGCCCGGTTGCGCAGGTAGAAACAGCGGCGGCCTGCTGTGATTCAGCAACACTCGCCAGTTGCTGCCCAGATTCTGCCGGAGCGGGCTGCGGCGACTGTGTAAGCCCGGTAGCGCCCGCCGAGACTGCTGCCAACAAGGCCGCACCGACCCAATGCACAACCTGAGGGTTCTGAACGCTGGCGCGTGTCGTCAGCCAACTCACAAACCACGCACATGTCTCCCGTGACCTCAGCCTGCATCGAAAAGAAGCCCAAGGGCCTGAACGTCTTTGAGAAGTACCTGACCGTCTGGGTGCTGGCGTGCATCGGTGCGGGCATTGCGTTAGGCAAGCTCGCGCCCGGGCTGGCAAAGACGCTGGACGGCATCGCCATTTACACCAACGGCGCGCCCGTCATCTCCATCCCGATAGCCGTCTGCCTCTTCTTCATGATGTACCCCATCATGGTGAAGATCGACTTCGCCGAGGTGCTACAGGCCGGCAAGAACGCCAAGCCGGTAGCGCTGACCCTCTTCGTCAACTGGGCGATCAAACCGTTCACCATGTACGCCCTCGCCATCCTCTTCCTCGGCGTCGTCTTTCGGGGCCTCATCGGCCCGAACGCGGTTGACCATGTGAAGATGCCATTGGGGCTCGACCTTGCGGTCGGCGCTACCTACGGCGTCGGCAAGGTTATACTCCTCAACGGAGTAAAGATGCTCGAAGTCCCGCTCTGGCGCAGCTATCTTGCCGGCTGCATTCTGCTGGGCGTCGCACCCTGCACCGCGATGGTCCTCGTCTGGGGCTACCTGGCCAAGGGCAACGACGGCCACACCCTGGTGATGGTCGCCATCAACTCACTGACCATGCTGCTGCTCTACGGCGTGCTGGGCGGCTTTCTACTCGGGGTGGGCCGGCTGCCGGTGCCCTGGCAGGCGCTCGTGCTCTCTATTGCCATCTACGTCGCCCTGCCGCTTGCGGCCGGCTATGCCAGCCGCAAGCTCATCATCCGGGCCAAAGGCGAGCGGTGGTTCCGCGACAAGTTCCTCCACCTGCTCACACCGGTGACGATCATCGCTCTGCTCCTGACGCTCATCCTGCTCTTCTCATTCAAGGGCGACGTCATCCTCTCCAACCCGCTGACGATTCTCTGGATTGCTATTCCGCTCTTCATCCAGACGAACCTTATCTTCTGGCTAGGTTACGTCCTCGCCCGCTGGCTCAAGCTCTCATACGAGGACGCCGCGCCCTCGGCCATGATTGGCGCCTCCAACCACTTCGAAGTCGCCATCGCCACCGCCACGATGCTCTTCGGCCTCTCCTCCGGCGCAGCCCTAGCCACGGTGGTCGGCGTTCTCATCGAGGTCCCGGTGATGCTCCTCCTCGTCCGCATCTGCCTCAAGACCAGGCGCTGGTTCCCGGCACGGGCCTGACGGCTACCCGCTGACCGCTTTCCGCCAACCGCTATCCGCTGCCCCCGCACGCGGGCGGCCGCCGAGCTTGACCTAACCAACTAGTTCAATAGACTAGTTAATATGAAGACTGAGACGATTGGCGCCTTTGAAGCCAAGACACGCCTGTCCGAGCTGTTGGAGCAGGTCCGCAAAGGGCGCGTGTACTACATTTCCAAGCGCGGGTGCCCGGTCGCGGAACTGCGTCCGCTGACGCATCCGAACCACCGACCCCGATTCGGGTGTGACAAAGGTCGGGTGACGGTCAAGTCGAACTTCGACGACCCGCTGCCGGGGATGGAACCGTACACGAAATGAAGCTCCTGCTGGACACGCATGCCTTCCTTTGGTTCGTGACCGGCGACCCGCGCCTGAGCCGTCGCGCCCGCCGCGCCCTTGAGGCCGGCGGCGCGGAACTCTACTTGAGCGCCGCCAGTGTCTGGGAGATGGCGATAAAGGCGAGTCTCGGGCGGCTCGTGCTGCCGGCCTCGGTCGAGGAATACGTGGCCGAGAAGCTGGCTGACGGGTTCAGCATATTGTCAATCGACTGGCCCCATGCCGCAGCGGTAGAGAAGCTCCCGTTCCTCCACCGCGACCCCTTCGACCGGCTGCTGGCAGCGCAGGCGCTTGCCGAGCGCCTATCGCTGGTCTCAGCCGACCCGGTCTCCCGGGAATACGGCGTCAAGGTCATCTGGTAGCGCCTCGCGGGCGCGTCTATCCTCCATGGGTGTCCGGGCCGCGCTCCTCCGCATCCGCATCTGCCTCAAGGCCCGCAACTGGTTCCCGGCCCCGACCTGAACTCGGCCTGCTCCGCCGCGCCTAAGGCTTCAGGCAGCCGATGGTCTGGGCCAGGATTATCGCCTGGTCCGGCCGCAGCTTGAGCGACGGGCCGAGCTTCTCCCGGTCAACCATGCCGCGCACTACGTTGCCCAGTTTCTCGGCCGCGCAGTAGAGGCCGACGTTCTGCGCCATCGCACCGACGGCAATCCGGCTCCAGTTCAGCTCCTCCTCGACCGGGATTTCCGGCCCCGGGCCGGGCCGCGGCTTGAACCGCGCCGGGTCGGCGACGTATATGAGGTTGACCGGGGCCGACGTGACAAACTCCTGCCTGCCCGCCAGCTTCCTGAGGTCGCCGCCCGCGACCGGCAGCAACCGCGCACCGGGCGCGTCGTACAAAAATGCCCCGACCGGAAGGACGACGTAGATATCGACCATCTGCTGGTTCACGGCCGCGGGCGAGGTACGCTTACCGTCATCCCGGTTCATGCCGTTGGCGGCCCACAGCAGCTCGGACAACTGGCGCAGCGCGAGCGGCCGGGCATCGTACTCGCGCACGGACCGCCGTTCCTTGAGCGCCCGCATCAGCGGCGCGGACCGGTCCAGGTCGGGCGGAACAAGCTTGACGGTGTCGAACGGCAGGTTGCTGGTCGTCAATGCGGCCGCTACCGGCGCGCCGGCATCCTGGTTCTGCGCGCCTGCACCAACGGCAAGGATGAACGTTGCGGCAACTGCAAAGATGTAGCGTCTCACGGTTTCTCCTCTCGGTTCTGGATCCGATACGGCCTGTGACAGATGATAGCCGTCCGCGCGGGCGAGTAAAGGCGCAGCCGGTGTCCGGACCCGGCAGCGCCGAGAAGACGGATGCACGCCACGCGTGCTTGACACGCAGCCGGATTCGGACAGGACCGCACCGCTATCCGCTGCCCGCACCGGGTGTCATCCGCCGCTTCAGCTCGTTCAGCCCCAAACCCGATATTGAAAGCCACGAAGCCACGAAATAGGATGAAACGGAGCATTGTCCCTTCGCACCCATCAGTTTCGTGGCCTTCGTGCTTTCGTGGCTCCTATGTCGGTTTCAGGGTTCAGCTCGTTCCTTGACTATCCAGACACTCGGCCTAGACTGAAGAATGGTCTGGCAAGACAGGATTTCCTCTGACCCGCGCATCTGCAGCGGCAAGCCTTGTATCAAAGGAACCAGGATTCCCGTCCATATCATCCTTGACCTGCTGGCAGCAGGTGAGACCTATGCCGGCATCAGAAAGGCCTATCCCGACATCGCCGACGAAGACATCCAGGCCTGCATCGGCTATGCGGCAATGCTGGCCGAAGAAGAAGCCGGTGTCGCGGTGTGAGGATACTGGCGAATGAGAATCTCTACGACCCAATCGTAGAGTATCTGCGGACTGCCGGCCACTCGGTCTTCGACACCAAACGTACTGAACTGGCCGGAGCTCCCGACGAAGCGGTCTACGAGCGGGCAGTCAAAGAGCAACTGGTTGTCGTCACAATGGACAAGGACTTCACGCGTTCACTCAGGTTCCCACCTGCGAAGTGCGGCGGCATCATCGTGGCCAAGCTCTACCGGATGACCGTCACCCAGGCGACCGCAGAGTTCCGGCGCCACTTCCAATCGTTGACCGAGGACCAAATACGCGGCCGTCTGATCATCATCACTCGCGACGGCGTCCGCATAAGACCGGCGGCTCGCGCAACCTGACCGCCTTCCGCCAACCGCAATCCGCTGCCCCCGCCCCGAATCGCCGCCCGCATCGGCACGCGCGCCCTCTCTCCTCCCTTTTCCTCTCCAGAGAGAGTCAGCGTAGGGAACCCGTCCAGCCTTCCCCCCCAACCCACTTAATACATTTCCATATTTCTCGAAATATGGATATGACTAGGGCAGGCAATGGTGGCCACTGTCGCTCCACCATTGACACGGCCGCATGCCAGTCCTGGACTCCGCCCAATGTCAACCGCCGCTTCGGGGGCTACTACAATATGACCTCGCACGCGGCGCCGAGTCCGCCTAGCCGTGCTCTGTTGATTCCCCAAGCGCGGCAAGAACGTGGGCCTTCAGCTCAGGAATCCGGTTCTGGACGACGTCCCAGACCGCAGTCAGGTCAACGCCCATGTAGTCGTGAATCAGCACGTCTCGCAGACCGGCTACTCGCTGCTAGGGAATCTGGGGGTGAGCTTCACGGAACTGCGACGAGAGACGCTTGGTTGCCTCGCCGATGATCTCAAGCTGGCGGACTATCCCATCCTGCCAGTGATACTCCTTCGAGAAGGCTTCGTGGCCGTGAGACGCATACTGCTCAATCCGCTCGATCGCGTCCCGGATGTGCAGCAAGTACGCCCGGTCGGAGTTCAAAGCGTCGCCGCTTCCCTCAGCACCGTTTCTCTGATGTACGGGCTGACCGCGCGCTCGGTCACGACATCAACCTTGCGGCCCAGCAGATCCTCCAGGTCCTGCTTGATAGCCACGATGTCAAGGAGGTCGCGGCCTGGCTCAAGGTCAACCAGCACGTCCAGGTCGCTGTCCGGGCCTTCCTCCCCGCGGGCAAACGAACCGAATACCCGTATGCGCCGAGCGCCGTGTGACCGGGCGATGCGCAGAATGTCAAGACGGTATCGCTCCAGCAGCTTGCTCATCTGAACTGATTCTAGACTGAAGAACCGTCCCGTCAAGGCAGCGCTCGACGCCGCGTCCCCCAGCGTCACCCCCAAGTCGGTGAACATGCGGGAGGCGCAGAGCTTCCCGCTGACCGCTCACCGCCTTCCGCTGTCCGCTGCCCCCACCCCGAATCGCTGCCCGCACCGGCACACGCGCCCTCTCTCCTCTCTTTTCCTCTCCAGAGAGAGAGTCCGCGTAAGGAACCCGTCCAGCCTTCCCTCCAACCCACCTAGTATATTTCCATATTTCTCGAAATATAGATATGACTAGGGCAGGCTGCGGTGACCACTCTCGCTCCACCATTGACACGGCCGCCTGACAGTCCTAGACTCCACTCAATGTCAACCGCGCCAACCGAAGCAAGGAAGCCCTGCAGCTATGAGCATCAAGACTGGCGCTGCCCGTTCGACGCAGAGCTTAGCCACGAACTCTGCATCTTCCACCTGCCGGTTGACAAAAAGAACCCCGAAGACTTCTGGCATGAACTGGCCTGCTATTTGTTTGCGCTGATGATGGCCCCGAACAACCAAGAGGTCGAGGAGTTCGTCGCACACCTGCCTTCGAGCCATTGGCTGAGGGCGCAGGGCAACAACTGGAGGGCGTATCGGGACCTCGCGGCGCGGACGCTGCCCTGGCACCTCACCGGCTTCGTGTTCCCCGCGATGGACAAGAACCACAACTTCAGCGGTTTCGTTTTCCCTGCGGTTGACTTCTTTGGCGCGACATTCAGCACCCAGGCCAACTTCAGGGAAGCAACGTTCGACGGCAAGGCCGACTTCAGGTACGCGAAGTTCAACGGCGAGGCCGACTTCTCGGGCGCGAAGTTCAGCGGCGAGGCCGACTTCTGGAAAGCGACGTTCAGCGCCGGGGCCTACTTCACGTTCGCGGAGTTCAGCGGCGAGGCCCAATTCTGGAGCGCGACGTTCAGCGCCGGGGCCTACTTCTGGCACGCGACGTTCTCCGGGCCAGCGTACCTAACGCGGGCAACAGTCAATGGCGTGCTTGACTTCTCCCATGCCACGTTGCGCAACCGGCTGTTGTTCGAGGGCACGGTATTCGGCGAGAAGGCGAAGGTCTTGCTCTGGGCCCTGAACTTCGTTCACGGCACATCGGACATCACGATGCAGGAGGGGCACAAGAAAGGCCAAATCATCGAGCCAGCAGGCCAAGTCGTGTTCCGCGACATCTCGGAAAGGATGAACCAAGTCTCTTTCCTGCACACTGACATTCTCACTGACCGGCTCTGCATCCGGTTCGCCAACGTAAAGTGGAAGACGGACCCAAAGGAGTTCATGGTTCCTCGCTGTTTCATGTGGGTAAGCTGAAGTCGAGCTTGCCGGCAATCATGTAGATCATCGTGATGAGATTCTTGGCCGTGCGGTAGCCGCGCGCACGCGCCTTGGCCGCTTGCACCAG
>Ga0265595_1000209_pt1 | contig 57287 bp, 46 predicted proteins | sample saktaG_15_FD_190148 | JGI IMG/M metagenome (GOLD analysis project Ga0265595, IMG submission 190148) | Saline water microbial communities from Sakinaw Lake, British Columbia, Canada - sak_2013_06_06_50m | ecosystem: Environmental > Aquatic > Non-marine Saline and Alkaline > Saline ... | reverse complement strand
ACCACTTCAAGCGTGCCGCACCGCCGGTCCAGGCTGAGACCGGACCGCAACCAAACCACAACTCCGACTTGCACTCGCGTCAATGCCGCTTTCACATCGAATCTACGATCCTATGTCGGGATTCGGGGCTGACGACGCAAGTGTAAAGTGGAAAGGACAAATGGCAAAGTCCGGGACTTTGGTCTTCTGACTTGTTACTTTGTACTTTCTGTTGGTCTACATCCGGTCCGTGACTTCGATGCCGAGGAGCGCGAGGCCGGTCGCGAGGACCCGGCCGGTTGCGTTCAGCGTCTGCTTCGCTCGGTTCGTCAACGAGAACCCTTGGTCTGCGGCCCGGAATCCGACGCTGAGAAGATGGGGCTATCGAACCACCGTCTTCAGGGCGTGGCGCTCTGAACATCCCGTGATGACGACGAAGTACGCGCCGCGAGCGACCTTCGTTTCGTGCATGTCGGTTCTGTCCCACTTCAGGTCGTGCCGGCCGGGCATCTGCCGTTCTGACGCCAGAGTCTTGATTCGACGACCGCAGGGGTCAAACACCGCGACCTCCACCCAGCCGGGCGTTTCCAGGTGATACTCTAGCTCGACCGCGTCCCGAAGCTCGCGGACCCTGAACGGCGCGCCCGGCGTTGAATCAGCGGCCGTCGTCTCAGCAACCCCTCCCATCACGTCGCGCAGGACGTGAACTGTCGTGCTCTCTGCGCCGATGGCGAAGACGCGCTCCCGGATTGGGTCAATCTGAAGGTCAAACGGGGACCAGTAGCCCAGGCTCATGTCCGGCACGATTATCGAGTCGGTGTTGCAGTCAACCACCTTGATTCCGAGGCCCACTTGCCCGGAGGTCCTCGTAAGATAGACCCGATTGCTCCAGGGCGCCCAGCGCACGAGATCAGTGGACCACGGCTTCAAGGGCCATGTCAGTTCCTTGACGACGGAATCGGTCGCGCAATCAATGACGTACAGAGCCTCGACCGTTATTCCGGAAATCGTGTCACGCCCGGCGATGTACGCCTTATGGTCTCTGGTGTCCACTGCCACTGGGTTGAACTCCGAACACGCCGGGAATGAGAAGAGCTTGATGAGCGTATCGCTCCTGGTGTCAATCACGCCGGCGAAGATAGCCCACGGGCTGGCTGACGCGAAGTATGCCTTCCGATATGTCTGGTCGAAGTTCATGACTCCCGCCCCGCCTCCGGTGCCGGGCACGTCGATCAGTGCCAGGAGCGAGTCGCTGGCGCAGTCATATACCGCGATCTTGGACTGCAGCTCCCACGAACCGAGGGTCACATACAGCTTGTTGCCAACCGGGTCCCATGATGGCGCGCTGAAGACGTAGGCGGACTCCGGCGGAGGAATTGTCCGCACGACCGTATCGGTGGCGCAGTCTATCGCGACCAGATCATGGTCCACACCGCGGTACAATCGGTCGGTTGAGCCCACGTAGGCGCTGGCTAATCCGCACCGTGGAATCATCCTCATCAGCGTGTCGGCAACCGCATCAATGACCGCCAAACTGTCGGGGTACGGGTTGACACCGACGTAGAGCTTCTGCCTGCGCCAGTTCCAGGAGTAGCTACCAATGCCCTCGTAGTGAGACCTCGGAATCTGGGCTCTCAACTGATAGGTAGAGCAGTCAAGCGCATAGTGCTGGTAAACGCCGAGGACGTAGAGCTTGTTGAGTTCGGGAAGGAAGCACCCGTTCGCCACGTGCGTCGGAACCCGCATCACCGTGTCAATCTCCACCTGAGCGAACAGCGCCAGGGGAACGAGCAGCAGCAGAAACTTCCTCGTGAGCACTCCAATCTCGGAGGGGCGGATGACCCGTCTTACAGCGATTTCGCGCACCTACGCACCTGCGGTGCGCATTATCGGGTACGGCTCGGTGCCGCCGGCTGCGTACGGGTCAATCGGAGCCCTTATGACCCCAGTGGCAGCACTAGATTCTACCACCCCCACTCTACCCGTCAAGCGCCCGCGTTCAAGCGTACCCGACCTGAGCGACCGTGGCCAAGTCAGCCAGAAGGCAGCGTGGAGAAGGCGGAAGTGGGGGAACGGGCCGCGTGGTCACATCCGGTCCGTGACTTCGATGCCGAGGAGAGCGAGGCCGGTCGCGAGGACCTTGCCGGTCATCTCAACAAGGAAAAGCCGGGCGTCACGGAGTTCGGCCGTTTCGGCCTTGAGGACCGGCGCCTTGTCGTAGAATGCCGAGAAGTCGCGGGCGAGTCGGTAGATGCGACTCGCTATCCGGTGCGGCTCGTACGATTCGGCCGCGGCGACGATGGAATCCGGAAACCGGGCGACGGACTTCAGGAGCGTCAGTTCCTCGGGAAGGATGAAGGATGAAGGATGAGGGATGAGGGATGAGGGATGAAGGATGAAGGCTGAAGCGGAAAAATCCGGAGCCTTTCTGAGAATTGAACGCGTCCGGGTGTAGGCGTACTGGAGATAGGGGGCCGAGTCGCCGTCGAGCGCGAGCATCCGGTCCCAGTCGAACACGACTTCCTTGATGCGGCTCTGGGAAAGGTCGGCGTACTTGATCGCGCCGATGCCGACGATGCGGCTGATATGCGTCTTCTCTTCCGGGGAGAGGTCGCGGCCCTGGACCACGACTTCGGCCCGGCGGATTGCTTCGGCGATGACGTCTTCGAGAAACACGACCCGGCCGGCCCGCGTCGACATCCGGCCCTCGGGCAGCCGGACCAGGCCGAAGGTGACGTGGATACACGGGACGTCTATGCCGAGTTTGGTCAGGGCGGCGCTGAACTGGCGGAAGTAGAGTTCCTGCTCTTTGCCGACGACATAGAGCATCCTTTCCGGGTGCCAGCGCTCGATACGGTATTCGGCCGTGGCGATTTCGCGCGTGGCGTAGAGGCTGGTGCCGTCGGATTTCTGGAGGATGAGCGGAGTTTCGATGCCGGCGTCGTCGAGCGGGATAATGACGACGGTCTCGTCCGGACCGACTTCATCACCGCCGGCTACCATCGCGGCTGCGGGTTTCTCGCGCCGGGCAACGCCCCGGTCGAGCGCGCGGGTGATAACGCCGGACAGCCTGTCTTCGTACGTGCTCTCGCCGCGCACCGAGTCGAACTTCACCCCGAGCAGGTCGTAGATGCGTCCGAACTCGGCCGTGCTCAGCTTGACGAAACGCTGCCAGAGGGCGCGGGCCTGTTCGTCGCCGGTTTCGAGTCGGCGGAACCAGTCCAAGGCCTCGACTTCGAGATCCTTGTTCGTTTTGGCTTCGTCGTGGAACCGGACGTAGAGGCTGAGCAAGTGGGCGGTGGGGTTGCGTTCGAGTTCGTCTTCGCTGCCCCAGCGAGCGAACGCCGAGAGGAGCTTGCCGAACTGCGTGCCCCAGTCGCCCAAGTGGTTGTCGCCGATGACCTCGTAACCGAGGAAACTGAGAATGTTGTGCAGGGCCTGGCCGATGATGGTCGAGCGGAGATGGCCGACCGAAAAGGGCTTGGCGATGTTCGGGGATGAGTAGTCGATGACGATGGTCCGGCCGGCGCCGGTCGTGGCGCTGCCGTACCGGTCCGAGTCGCGCTGGAAGTCGGCGATGACTTCTTGGGCGAAGCGGGCCCGGTCGAATGCGAGGTTGAGATAGCCTTTGAGCGCGGTTGCCGAGGCGAAGTGCGTGCCTTTGAGCTGGAGCGAGCCGGCCAGGCGTTCGGCCAAAGCCTGCGGGTCCTCTTTCCGTTCCTTGGCGATGCGGAACAGCGGGACCGCGAGGTCGGCGTCAATTCCTCCCTCGACGTCGCGCACTTCCGCTGCGTTGATGCTCGCGCCCTGAGCGGCAAGCAGGCCGACCAGTTCCTCGCGGCAGCGGGACAGGAAGTAGCCGTCAGTCATCGTTAAGGAGTCCGAGGGCTAGTGACTCGATTCCGGGACAAGAACCGAAATGGAAGCCACGACAGCACGAAACGGACAGATGAACCGCCAAGGACGCCAAGAACGCCAAGATAGGACCACGAAAGCACGAAAGACACGAAACCAAAGGGAGCGGGGAGAATATCCGCTTCACTCAGATTCGTGGCTCTCTATCTCGGGACTCGGTTCCGGCACGGACTTGAGGGCATTGGCGAACGAAGCGAAAGCTGGTTCGTCGCGCAGGACGAAGCTCACCGAGTCGGGCTTCGGGTTCGCGTGGCTGTGGCTGAGCGCGGCGGCAAGCATCAGTCGCGCGCAGGATTCCGCGGGGAAACCGCCGACACCGGTGCCGAGAGCGGGGAACGCGATCGAGTCCAGGCCGAGTCTGCCCGCTTCAGCCAACGCGCTGCCGGTTGCTTTCGAGATGAGGTCGGCGCTCGTGGCAAGGTCCTGGCCCATGGCCGCGGCATGGATGCAGTAGCGGGCCTTGAGCCGGCCGGCAGAAGTGGTCACGGTCTGCCCCGGCTCGATTGGGCCGAGCTTCATCGCCTCGTGCTCGATTTCCTCACCACCTTTGGCCTTGATCGCGCCGGCCACACCCGCGCCCATCCAGAGATGGTTGTTGGCGGCGTTGACGATTGCGTCCGCGGCCTGTTCGGTGATGTCCCCGAGTGTCACGGTCAGGAGCAGTCGGCCGATTTTCCTTGAGAACGGGCTATGACTCATGCTGCAGGATCACCCGGGCGATGTCGTCGGGTGAGCAGGCCTTGTTAAGGCCGATGCGCACTTCGTCCTTTCGCAGCAGTTTCGAGAGCCGCGCCAGCGTCATGATGTACTCGGTCTTCTGTTCTTCCGGCGCGGCAATCAGGAAGATGAGATGGGACGATTTGCCGTCAAGGCTCGAGAAGTCGACGCCCGCGTCGGAGCGGCCAAACGCCAGGACGATGCTCGCGACGGCCTTGGTCCGGGCATGGGGGATAGCGACGCCCAGGCCGATGCCGGTGCTTTCCATGTTCTCGCGCCGGACAATCGCGGAGACGAACTCGGCTTCGTCGGTTATGGCGCCGGTTGCCAGCAGCGGGCGGACCAGCTCGCCGATTACGTCGAACTTCTCTTTCGATTGCAGGTTGAGAATGATCGCCGAGCGGGGCAGCAGCTCGGATATTTTCGCCATCGTACCTCCCTGGGTTATTTCACGAATACGACCGGCCGGCTGCTCTGACGCACGAGCTCGGTGATCGTCAGTCGGCAGTCGGCGCTGACGACAATCAACTCGGCTTCATAGCTGGAACTGAGGCTGACCAGCCGCCCCAGCGGTTCGCCCGGCTCGAGTAGTAATGAGATGCGGACGTTCTGCTGGAACGCGTCATCTTCGATTTCGTAAAGCAGGCTCCAGGCGCGTTCCTCGACGTCTGATGACGGCGATTCGCGCCGCCGCGGGGCCGCCGGATCAATGACCGACAAGGCGATAAGCCGGCACGACATGCTCCTGGCCAGCTTCAGCGACCACGCGATTGTCGCGGGCATGCCCGGCGTGTCATCCACGTACAACATGATACGTTCCATGCTACTTGCCTATGCAGAAGCGGGCGAAGACCCGGTCAAGGATGTCGGTGCTGGTTGCTGGTGCATCTACCTGACTGAGCATATCAATCGCCGACCTGGTTTCAAGAGCGGCAGTTTCGAGGGTCGGGGCCGAGCCGGCCCGGACGAGGGCGTCGCGGCAGGACGAGAGCGCCTCAAGCTGGCGGCGGTTCACCGCGAGCCGCGGGCCGGGTCCGGCGCGCAGGCTCCGGGCGAGGCGCGAACGGAGCCGGCCGATACCGGCGCCGGTGCGGCACGAAACCGGAGTCAGCCGAGACGGGCAGTTGCGAGCGAACGCGCGGTCGAGCCGGCACGGCAGGTCGGTCTTGTTCATCACGCAGATTGACTCCCGGCCCCGGATGGCGGCGATGACCGCGCGGTCGGAAGGGCCGGCAGGCCGCGAGCCGTCAAAGAGCGCGACGATGACGTCCGCCTGTTCGACCGCCTTGGCGGTCTGGGCAAGGGCCAGGGCGGTCAGGACCGCGGAGCCGGTTCTGGGGACAGGCGACCGACCGACTTTGGGGACAGTCCTCGGCCGGAGAGACCCGGTCTTGGGGACAGTCCCCGTGCGGGGAGACCCGGTTTTGGGGACAGTCCCCGTGCGGGGACAGTCCCCTTGCGCTGTCAGCCCGGCGGTGTCCACGAGTCGCACCGGCACGCCGGCTAGCACGACCGTCGCATCAACCCGGTCGCGAGTTGTTCCCGGTATCGGGCTCGTGATTGCCCGTTCCTCCTCGACCAGCCGGTTGAACAGGCTCGACTTGCCCGCGTTGGGCCGGCCGACAATGGCGACGTTTGCGCCCTCGATGAGGAACCGGCCGCGCTCTGCGGACGCGATGGTCTTGTCCAGACGGGCCGTGATGCGGTTGATGCGGGTCTTCGGCACGGCGCCGGAGACGGTATCGTGCTCGTCGAAGCCAAGGTTGAACTCTACTTCGGCCAGCAGTTCGGATAGGTCGTTTGACAAGCCGGCGACAAGGCCGGACAGAGCGCCCCGGTAACGGGCGAGCGCGCAGCGGTAAGCGGGCTCGGAGCGGGCCTCGGCCATATCGGCAACGGCTTCAGCCTGCGAGAGTGTCATCTTGCCGGCAAGCACCGCCCGGCGCGTGAACTCGCCCGGCTCGGCCGGACGGCACCCGGCATCAATCAGGAGGCTCATAATCCCGTCCGCAGCGACCGTGCCGCCGTGACAGGAAATCTCGGCCATCTCCTCACCGGTGTAGGAGCGGGGGGCGCGGTAGACCGTGACCATGACCTGGTCAACGGGCTCGCGCGTCGGGGTCATGGCCCAGTTGAGCCGGACTGTGTGTGAACGCTGCCCCGAAGGATGATGGTTGGGAAAGAGCCGGTCGAGGATGGACAGTGTGCGGGCGCCCGAAACGCGGATGACTGCGATGCTGCCGAGCCCCGGCGCGGTCGCAACAGCGCAGATGGTATCAGGAGAAGGCTGAAGGATGAAGGCTGAGGGATGAACGATGGACAATGAAGGACGAACGATCGACGACGTACGGTGCGTGGTGTGGGGTCTACGGTTCACGATCTACATTAGGAATTGGCAATTGGGAATTGGCGGAGCGGCCAAGCGCTCCGCTCCCGCGCGTCATTTCTTCGAGAGAGAGATGATGACGTTGCGCGGTGACCCGTCGCCGACCGCGTGGGCCCGAACCCCGGGGATCTTCTTGAGTTCGTCTTCCACAATCTCCATTTCCTCGAAGGTGAGCGGCTCGAGCGCCATCTCGAGGCCGCCTTCGAGTACGATCCGGGCGATGGCCGAAGCCTTCATGCGCAGGAAGTTCGCGCGACGCTGGCGGTAGCCGGCGATGTCGATGATTACTCGCGGGACGTTAGGGTAGTGTCTTACCACCATCAGGCGGATGATGTGACCGATGGCCTCAAGTGTGGCACCATGGCGGCCGATGACGACCCCGCTCGATCTTCGCGCCCGGATGTTGGCGTAGTAGCCTTCGGGGTGCAGTTCTACGTCAACCCGGGCACGGATGCCGATGTGGTTGGCGAGAAACTGGACCTCCTGCCGGATGAGTTCCGGCTCGGACGGCACGGCCGGCGCGGCGGCACCGGCTATTTCGGAGGGGGCGCCGTCGCCAGGGAGACTTCCTTGCGGTTCTTCGACTTGCGCCATGGCAGACCTCCTTTCATAGCAATTAGACTCTCACCGACCGACAGGACGTTGTACATGAACCAATAAAGCTGCAGGCCGCTGGGCATATTGAGGAATATCAGGGTGATGAAGACCGGCATGATGATGGTCATGGCGATGTTCTTCTTGTCGGTGGACATGAGCAGGGTCTGGGCGATTGACGACACGCCCATTAGTATCGGCAGCAACCCGATTGCGGCGCCGCCGATCATCGGCAGACCTTGAGGTAGATGGCCGAAGAGCGCGTCCGGCTCGGACATATCCCGCAGCCAGAGTCCGAGCGCGGCCCCACGCATCTCGATTGCGTTCCGCAGGACTGCGTACAGCGCCCAGAACACCGGCATCTGGATCAGCAGCGGCAGGCAGCCGGACGCGGGATTGATCTTGTACAGGCGGTAAAGCTGCATCGTCTCGGTGTTGAGCTTCTTCGAATCGTTCTTGTACTTTACCTTCAGCTCGTTGAGCTTGGGCTGCAGAAGCTGCATCTGGCGCATCTGCTTGGTCTGGGTGCGGGTGAGCGGGTAGAAGACCAGCTTCATCAGGATCGCAAAGACGATGATGGCCAAGCCCCAGTTGCCGACGATGCTGTGCAGCAGGCGCAGGAACCAGAGCATGGCGACTGCGATCGGCCGGGTCCAGCCCAGGCCGAGGACGTTGTCGAGCCCGAGTCCAAACGCGCGCAGCCGTTCGTACTCAATCGGCCCCAGGTAGACCGAGAATTGCGTCTCCGGCGCCGGGTTCTTCACCACGGCGCTGAACCCGACGCGCCCGTCCGGGAGAGTGATGGCGTAGGTTGAATCGAATGTCCGGCCGCAGGCGATGACCGCGAGCAGGAAGTACTTCGACTTCACGCCGACCCATTCGGCCGTGTCGCATGCGCCCTGCGGGTTCTTCAGCTTGGCGGCCGGTGTCTGGTGGAGCTTCTTGCCGACCTTCGCGTAGAAGTGGAAGTGGGCGAGTCCTTCCTTCACGTTCTTCTCGGTCAGGGCGAGCCCGGCCATTCCGTCGAGGGCAAAGGCTCTGGCCGTTCCGGCGATCAAGACCCGGTGGTCAAGAGTGTAGTCCTTGCCGAGCGTGTAATTCTTGGTCAGGGTCAGGCTGTCGGTACGTACCGTAAACGAAACCGAGCTGTCGGTTACGGCGACCTGCATCGGCGTGGCATCGGTGCTGACCCAACCCTGCGGCAGTTCCACTGCCGTGCCGAGCAGTTCCTTGCCCGACGGCACTATTTCCGCCTTGTACTTTTTCAGCCAGACGGACTTGACCACGCCGCCGAAGCTTGAGAACTCGACCTTCACCAGGTCGTTTTCCAGCGTGATGATTGACTCGGGCACGGTCGCGACCGTAAGCGGGGCAAGGGACGGTGTCTTTGCAGGTTCCAGTTCCGGTGCTGCCTGCTTCACGGTGTCGGCCGGCTGCGTCGGCTGTGTTTGAGCCTGCTCGGTCGGTGTCTCGGCCGGCTTGGGCGGAGTCTGTTTCGGCCGGAGGAACACTTGCGAGAGGATGAGAATAGCGGCTACGAGCACGAAGCCGATGATGGTGGTCAGTGAGCTGGACGTTTCTTGCTGGTTTCTCATCCGGTCGTCGTTCTCCGTTCAGTCGCGAAGTCCGGGCTCTGTCCTTGGTCCTTGGTCCTTGGTCCTCTTGTCGGGACAGGGTCATAGCCGCCGTTGGCAAAGGGGTGGCAGCGGAGGATACGCTTCACTGCCATCCACGTACCCCTGACCGCGCCGTGCTCGGTCAGCGCATCCAGCGCATATTGCGAACAGGTCGGCTGATACCGGCACGAATTCGGCAAGACAATGCCGAACGTGCACTGATAGAGCCGGACGAGAAGCCTAAGAAACGAGGAAGCGGATAGTGACCTAGTGGTCGAGTGGTCAAGTGGTCTAGTGGTCAAGCGTCGAACCCGATCTGTCATTCTGAGTCCGACGAAGAATCTTCGAATCGAAGACCCTTCGTTACTCTCAGGGTGACACTGCGTGTCATCTGCGTTCATCCGTGTCAATCTGTGGTTGATTTCGTCCGCGTCCGCACTTCTGACTTCTAGCATCTAGCCTCTGGCTTCTGACTTCGTTTGAGTGACTAGCCGCGTCTGTTCGAGCAATTCTGCAAAAGAGAGCTTGCCGGCGGCGGGGGTCGGCTGGACGAGATAGTCAAAGCCGACGGGGAACCAGCTCTTGTTTCGGCGGTAGATTTCGCGCAGCCGGCGCTTCAGGCGGTTCCGGGCTACTGCGTTACCGACAGCGCGCGGCAGAAGAAACGCCACGCGGCGGGACGGCGAGGGAACTGTCTCCGAATGGGGAGTGTGCCCGAAATCGGTTCCAGAGTTTTCTTCAGGCCTGGGTGCGTGACGCAGGCTGAGGAACCGCGTGCCGGTCTTTTCTCCCAACCGCCTCAGCCGGGAGACGTCTCGCCTCCGGCGCAGGATCTCGGTTCGAGCCAGGGACTCGACCATTCATACGGCCAGGCGTTTGCGACCCTTTGCGCGGCGGCGGCTAATGACGTTACGGCCTCCGGGCGTCTGCATGCGGGCCCGGAACCCGTGAGTACGCTTGCGGCTGATGTTAGACGGTTGATATGTTCTTTTGGGCATGGGTTTTCCTCAGCGGGGATTATAGGCCGGATGTCCGAGTAAGTCAAGAAACGACGGCCCATGCGCGAAGGGAAAAGGGGAAATGCCGAAGCTCGAACCCGCAACCGGCTTTCGTTCCTTCTCACCATTCGGGCGATGCCGGCGGGGTCCGGCCGGATTCAGCGCCGGGTCAGACCGCGCGCCGGGAATCGCGTGTTAGGCCCGGAAACAAATCGGCCCTCGGGGTCTTCAATTCCCGTCCGGCGGGTCGTCGCGGCCGATCATGCCTTGCGCGGCGATTGCCCCAGCCGCGGTCGGCTCGCCCTTCAGAATCCACTCGAAACCGACCCCGATGAGAGCGCCGACAATCGGTCCGACCAGGTAAATCCAGGTTGTGCTGAAGTCGCCGCGTACCACGTCTGGAGCCAGCGACCGCACCGGGTTCATCGAGGCACCGCTGATCGGTCCTGCCCAGAGCCCGGCCAGCGCGATGTACCCGCCGACGGCGATTGCACCGTTGGCGCCGATGTTGCGCGCCCCGGACGCCGTGCCGAGGATCACGTTCACCAACCCGGCGGTCAGCAGTACTTCCATGGCCAGGGTTCTGACACTTCCCATGCCGACGCCCGGTTCGGTCGCGCCCAGCGCGCCGGCCGTGCCGAACATTGCCCGCAGGAATAACGCCGCGGCGATGCCGCCGATTATCTGGGCCACGACGTAGCCCGGGACCCGGCGCCAGGGGAAGTTACCCCGCAGCGCGAACGCCATGGTGACGGCCGGGTTCAGATGGGCGCCGCTCACCGCACCCATGAAGTAGATTATCGCCATGACCATGATTCCGGGGGCGATTACGGTCGCGCTCCGGCTGACGACTCCACCGCTTCGGGCCGAGACGACAACGCCGCCGGCCGCGACCACGACCAACAGAAACGTGCCCCAAGTTTCAGCAAAGAGACGCCGCCACTCGTGGGAGGGGTCAAGGAAGTCGGGCGACGACGCACGACGGACCATGCGGCGTCTCTCCACTGCGTCGTCCGGCCGAATCCGGTGCGGCAGTCTCACGCGCACCTCCTTCCATTGGGAAGTCGGCACACCCCAATTCTCGTTGTCCCGCCTAAGGTCGGGCAGGTCGGAAAGCCGCCTGCGACGCTGGGGTTCAGTTCGGTCACGACAGTGATGCTAGCTTGCGTCATAGGGTAGTCAAGAATGCGCATGGGGCCCGAAGACGAATGTATAACCGCCAAGCCGCCAAGACCCGAAAGGAACATCCGCAGATTTCGCAGTTGACACAGATTCCGGTCCGCTCTCCGCCGTCCCCGGAATTACCACGGTCAGTCGGAACTCGGTTTGTTTCTATTCCGTCTTCCGGACAACCGGCACAACCACAAGCCCTTGTTCGCCGCGCACCACCTGCCAGTCGTCGTGTTCCTTCAGCCTGCCGCTCAGAATCAGCCCGCTTAACGGAGTTTGCATGAGGACGGAGGATGGGGAGGATGGAAGATGGAAGATGGAGGATGGAGGATGGAGGATGGAGGATGGAGGATGGAGGATGGAGGATGGAAGAGATGCCGGCTTCGTTCCTCATTCCTCATTCCTCGTTCCTCGTTCCTCGCCTCATGTTTCCCCGGGCCAGCGCCGGCTTCATGATATTGGCCGCGTCCGTGCTCCCCTCGGCCCTGCCCGCAGCGCGCGTCAGGAATCTCTTATTGTGTCACCGGGACTTACGCCTGGATCTGACACAGGTTGACCTCTGGGTATACTGGACAACCTCCCATGCATATGCTCTTCTTTGGGCACGCTGGGCAATGAGGACCGAGAAGAGTATCCCGGAAGTGCTTGAATAGCGCACTCCGCTGCCATATCGGACGCAGGTTCGAGTCAGTTACTCGCTCGCCCACCGCAGCGGCTTCCATGAAGGAGCAGGGGTACGCCAGCGACTTCTCCGATATGAACATCGAGAACCGCGCGGCTTCGCACGCGTCGAACCATACAGGATTCGTTTGGGTGTAGGTCACCAGTCCAGACACAAGGCAGCTGTCGAATCCTACGCGGAAGGGATGATTCTCTTCACATGCGAGACGGAAGAATTCCTTCATGTACGGACTAGCGCGCAGTGTTCCCGCACCTGCTGATGTCCGACCGACAGGCTTGTAGTTGAGGAATACGACGGCGTTGATACCTTTCAGCTCCGGCGGTGGCGTTTCCATCCACTCTATTGCTGTACCGATGCTCCGTGTGTCCAACACGAAGTGTAGGTTCGTCTTGATTCCCGCATCGAGTAGTCTGCGCGTAGCCGCCCAAGTCTCTCCGTATGGCTCGTACGCGGAGACCGCGACAGCCCCGCAGTACCGCCGAGAAGCATCCAGTATTTCAGCACTCAGACCTCGTCCGTTGGTCGTGAACGAAGGGACGATTCCATTGTCTTCTCTCGTTGTCCGCAGTATCTCGCAGAAATCCGGGTGCTGGTTGGGATTGCCGCCACCGAGAGCTACCTGCATGACGCCGATGTCAGCGGCTTGCTTCAGAGTGCTCTTGTAGGCCTTCAAGGACATGTGGGCCCCCTGCGTGTCTGAGCAGCGATAGCACACTGCGCATTCGCGGTCACACCAGTTGGTGATGGCAATGTCAATCATCTCTGGACCGCGTTGAGACCACCGAGGTTCTGGATGTCCAGCATCCTCAACCCGCATGAAGAAGCCGGTCCGGGCGTTGAAGACCGTCGAGTAGTGCTGAATCCGGCTGTGCCTGACCTCCAACATGCCTACCAGCCGCAGGGCAGGGCATTCAGGTAGAATTCCCCTCGTTCGACCTCAAACGAATCTGTGCAGAAGAACGCCTCCACTTCGGTATTCTCGCTTGCAAGCCTGCCGTACCATACGTCCTTGCCCTCCCTAAGAGCAGACTGTACGCGATTTGCTGTCCTCTCGGAGAACTCATCCTTGAGCATGTCGTAGACGTTCTCTGATTCCTTTCGATCCGCCTCGTTCACTGGCTTCAAGCCATCGCACAGCACATAATACAACTGGCGGAACAGTTCAGCTGCTGGGGTTCCAGCCTTGGCGCCTATGGCGGCCAGGAAGTCATCAAGTCGCGGCTTTCCGCTGCAGATGATGATAAACGACGTCGTGGAGCTGTTGGTGACGAAATCCCAGCGAACCTTCATCCTACCTCCTCCCAAGAGGCCCCCAGGAGGCGAGCTGCAAGGCCGTCTCTTCCATCGTATGAGATGTAGCCTTTTAGCCCTCCTCCGTAGCGCACCGAGGCCGTTGCAAGACCAACATAGCGGTCAGAGTCAAGGTCCGTCTTGAGTGCTCTGATGTCCGCCTTGTTGAAGCCAAACTTGCGATAGAGAAACGCATAGATAGTGGGGTACTCAGGTTTGTAGTACAGCCTATATTCTCTCTTGAGGTCAACCACTTCCACCACATACCACTCGTACGCGCCCTGGACCACGTCCGCCGCGTACGTATCGGGGTAGGCACCAGCCTTCCGCAGGCACGCGCGAAGACTCGGGCGGCGCCCATACGACACAACAACGCCAGCGCTGGTTCTGCGCAGCAGCATGCGAACGGCTTTGGAACTCGCAGCCACTAGTTGTCCTCGCTGCAGTGCGTCGTCCAGAGGAAGCCGCTTCCGCTGTAGCCGTTCCGCCGATTCGACAAGTGAGCGACGGTCATGGCCCGAGCCAACTCCGGATGGACTCGTGCGAATTCCTCGAAGAGACTGCGCGCCGGGAATCCGTACTCGCTGTCGGGAATGTTCCGCAAGTACAGAAGCAGTCTCCCCAAGTTGGCGTATTCCTCGCACCACTGCGATCCGGTGCTGAGCAAGAAGGGCCGCAAGTGCTCCGCAAGCTTGGTGATGGGATAATAGGAGTTGCCGAACGAGTACCTCTCATCCCGGAATGCTATTGCTACCGCGCTACGGAACTGCTCTGCGGCCATCCCGTCCATGATCTCGAACATCGTCAGAATGTTGGCTCTGGAATGAACTCCCGTATCCCAGCGCAACAGCAGCGATATCAGCATGCCCGGCGTGCGGTTGTCTCCACGTAGGCACATCTGGCGTATGGTGTCCACGTCCTCCTGCCGGATGTCTTGGTCGTCCAAGTCGAACACGTGCAGGCCAAATGCTCGGTCATACCACGGCAAGCCGCGAATGATGTCCAGCGTTTGATGGAAGCTCGGCTGTCTCGCGAGGAGGAACAAATAATGAGTGACGCCTTCGCAGACCGTGCTCTCGGGGTCGGTCAGCCTCGCTGCTTCCGTATCGAACGCTCGGCGGTCGCGGGCTAGAATGTCGCCGAGCAGGTAGTCTGCCAATAGGAAGTCACGGAACTCCTCGAACGTGAAGCTAACCACCTCGTCGTGCGAACCCAGGATTCCTCCCGAGCCAACCGGGTCTTTCCGCAAGAACAGATCCTCATCTATCAACTGCGTCAGTACTTCCAGCTCTGCCGGGTCGTAGGCGCCTGCGGGTACGTTCGCGTATCGAGCATTGGTGAGCATCCACTCCAAGGTCTTCTTCAGCAGTCGCACGTAAGGGTGCCGGCGCCCTACGATACCTGCGGACTTTGAACGCCCAACGGCCGTGCCGAGTTTCCTGTCTAGGTACGTGCGGAACAAGGCATCCTTTCTAAGCGATTGAACCGCTGGAATCGTCTTGGGCTCTCGCGCCCCAGGGTTGCCGTATGCCTCGCAGAACATGCGCAGCAGGAGGACGTCGTCCGAGAGACGCTCCTTCACGCGAGCAGACATAAATGGGCATTGTATCTTGAAGAATCGGAAGTACGCAGGTATGAGCCGAGCCTTGTGCCTGTCGTCCATCTGGCGGTGAAGCTCTTTCTTGATCGTCATGCGGCCGGAGAAGCTGCTTCTCGCCAGGTTTCCGAACCGCTCGTCGTAGTACTCCGACCTGCACGCGAGGATAATGCGTAGGTGGGGATAGGCCATGCACTTCTCTATGAATCGCTCTAGCTCCCCGGCAAACGTGCCAATGCTGTCGTGCTCGTTGATAGCGTCGAAAATGAGTACGCCTGGGAAGCCGGTCCTCACCGCCCTCTGTTCGATCTCGCCCAGTACTTGGTCAAAGTTGGCGGTGCTCTCCGCTGTGAGAGACCGAGCTACGTGCCCGCAGAATTGCCCAGCAGCCACGCCCCTGAAGTCCCGCCCAGTCAGCACCGCGCACGGTATTCCCCACTGGAGCAGGAAACGTTCAGCCAAGTCACAAATGAAATTGGTCTTACCCTGCCCTGCGCGAGAGACAATCGCGAATACCCGCCCTTCTGCGATCTCGAGTCGGTCCCTAAGCTCCTGTACCTTGCAGGTCACGAAGTAGTCGGCGGCGTTCCCAACACTATACCAGTTTTGGTCGAAGACTTCGAGTTTGTCTCCCGGAACTAGCGGGCGGAGCGCCTTGATTTGGTGGAACCTCAGCCTAGTCAAGTCGGTCTCGAGCTCGTCGAGTGCCTGTCTCAATGCAGCACAATCGCGCGTCAGCGCCTGAAACCGCCCTGTCGTTACTCTTTTTGCTGGCAGCTTCAAGCGTACCAACGGCAGTCCCGCCATGCTGAGGGTTCGGTTCAGGCCTCTTAGATAGAACCGCCTTATCTCCTCTTCGAGCCGCTGCAGGAACAACGCAGGGTGGCAGAATAACCTTGCCTCGTCTTTTACGCTGGTGGTCTCTACGAAAACATCTGGAATGTACTTCCGGCTGTTCTTTTCGGCGGCAAGCTTGTTGGTGACCTGCCGCCTTAGGAGTTCCAGAATGCCGGGTGAGCCGAGGTTTAGAGAAGCAATGGCGAAGCTCGTCTCCTTGCGGATGCGCGTCACGATGGCTTGATGCGTTATCTCCCCACCGGCTTTGGCATACTCCGTAGCCATCTTGTACATGACTGCGAGAAGCTCCTGTGCCTGTCCTGAGTCTGGATCATCAACGACGTTCCGCAGTTCGCTCAGACAAGCCGTTCCATCTCTGCCACTGGGAGCGTCGAAATCGTACGTTAGGAGGCACAGATGCCGCATGAATCCAAAGACATCCGTGTGCCTTGGGCGACCTCTGGCTTCAGAACGGATTGCGCTCTCGATGACCGCAAGGAGGTTACTCTTGCCAACGAACCTGCGGACCTTCTCATAGTAGGCATCGGCGCCCGACGACGTCGCTGCCCAACTAATGAGGTCGTTCATGTTCGACCTAGCCATGCGACTCAGGCCGGTTTCCGCGATAGCGAGACCAACGCTATCCCTGCTGCGACGGAACGAAGACCTCCTGAACTCACGCCAAGCGCTCGCAATAAGCTCCTTGAACTCCGGGTTATCGCCGAAAACCATCCTATGCCTGACCTGCAAAGACAGAAGGCGCGGACCGCATCTGTCGCGGCCTTCCACAACGACGTCGTCGAGCCAGTGACCCCTGTTTCGTTGTTGTAGCCGGACCTGCCGGACAACAGCGCCCTCTAGTCCCCGGCCAGTCTGCTGGCGCAAGAGGCAGACCAAGTACGAGACAGCAACGAGGAACTCGAAGTGGTATCCGCCTCCACCTGTGGAGAATGGACTTACCGCCGAAGGAAGACTTGTTCGTTGTTTCACGGTCTTGGTTGCAGGCCAACACGGCCAAGTCGGGCGCGCTTGCCATCTCTGGGTTCTAGGACATGACGAACATAGTTGTACTCATCCGCGAACTTGACCCAGGTCTTGCTAAGGCCGCGCGTGCACGTTTGTTCCTTCAACCAGGCGAGTGCTGCATCCTCGCTCCGCGCCCGACTGGCGAGCAAGGTTGTCTGCACAAGGCGCTTCACCAGTTGCCTGGCTTTCTCTCCGAAGCGCTGATAGGAATAAGGGCTCATGCCTATCGAGTGTCCGGACTTCCTTGCGATTTCGCGGTCCCACAGAGGGAAGTACCGCGGGGCGAGGATGTGTAGAGCCTTAGCCACGCCGACAGGTGTGGACAAGCTCGTCTTGTTCTTCTTCTTGACCGTGAGCAGGTGCAGCAGCTCATTGTACAGACCCTGATCGCTGAACGTAGCTGGTTCCCTGTGTAAGTCGAGCTTTCGCAGTCTACATAGTTCCCTGTAGTGTCGCCTAATGAAGTCGGGTAGCTTGTCGAAGGAGGTCTCACGTCCGACATGAACCCGGGCGTTCCAGGAGACTAGGAGAGCGGTCACAGCGAGCGCGAGCGTCTGGTAGTCTCTACTTGCCCAGCACTGGTCTATGATTCGTGACGCTACTTGGTACACAGCTTCGCGCGGCTCTCTCTTCTGGTACTTCCTCAAACGGTAAACAAGAAGCGGAAGATGGTGAGGGCCGCCGGACTTTCCAACTTGCAGGGACTCCGGTAGCGCCCTACGCATTTCGGGCGGGGTTGCGGACAGGCGAGTCAATACGCTTGAGGCGGGGCGCGGGCCGAGGAGAGGACTGAGGACGGAGGAAAGAAGATGGAGGAGGGAAGACGGAGGATGGAGGATCCACGTCAGGACCTGAGGACGACGTTCCGAGCAGCGACGGAGTCGTCGGGTTTGGCCGGATTTGGCCTTGCATCAGCATGTATGTTAGGCGCGTACCGGCTGGAGTCAAGCGGATGCGCTGACTCGGGCAGTTGGCAGCGGATGGCAGCAAGTCGCGCGGGTTGTACGAAAAAGGGGGCAGACGCAGGACTGAGGCCTGTTGCGGGCGCTGGAGCGCGGGCTGGAGCGATGGCCGTTACGAGTCGATGGCCGGGTGCTGTTGCAGGTGCTGGGACAAGGGCTGGCGCGGCGACTGTTACGAGACGAGGGCCGGGTGCTGTTGCAGGCGCTGGGACAAGGGCTGGAGCGATAGCTGTTGCGACATGAGGACCGGGTGCTGTTGCGGGTGGTGGAACGAGGGCTGAAACGAGTGCTGCTGCGAGACGAGTGCCGGGCGCTGTTGCGGGCGATGGGGCGAGGGCTGAAGCGATGGCCGTTACGAGACGAAGGCCGGGAGCTGTTGCAGGTGAAGGGCCACGGGCCGTATAAGGGGAAGGGATTCCCCCCGCCGTCCAGGGGATGGCGAGTCAAAGACGGCATACGATATGTAGTACCGAGTCGGCGCGGAACCACAATTTCCCCGTGGGGGTGGCGAAGGGGAGACCGCCCTGGGGGTTGCTTTCGAACAAGCTCTTAAACGAGCTTTGAAATGTGCTTTGAACCGAGCTTTTGATTGAGCTTTGCGAGAAGCTTTTCAACGAGCTTTGAGACAAGCTGTTTCGCGAGCTTTGAACTGAGCTTTGCGTGAAGCTTTTCAACGAGCTTTTGGCCGAGTTTTGAATTGTGCTTTGAAATGAGCTTTCAAAGAAGCTCTTGAACGAGCTTTCGACCGAGCTTTCCGGGGAGCTTTCTCGGGAGCTTTCCGGCGAGCTTTCCACCAAGCTTTGTGGAAAGCTGTTGCGAGTTACGAGTTACGAGTTGCGAGTAACGGGAGGCGGGCGCGGCAAATCCCAAATCCCAAACCAGAATCTGTGTAATCTGCGAAATCTGCGGATATTCCTTCCGGCGGTTGTATTATGGTTTCCGACGATGCGGCAATGGCTTGACTTTGGCGGCTGGACGGGAACAATAGTTGGCAATGATTAGGACCAGCCGAAGTCAGAAGCTAGAATCTAGATGTCAGAAGTCAGAGGTGAGGAACCGGACAGACCCCCGGAGTGTGAGCCCGGTTGTGTCTTGGTGTCTTTGTGGTGAACGTCCGGTTCGTCTTCTGTGTTCGTCGGCCGTCTTGGGCGCGGCGCTGTGCCTTGTGGCCGGCTGCGTTGGAGCCGGCAGAGTCGCGCCCGTGAGTTCGCTGGCGCAGCTTGAGCCGGCGGCGACCGTTGATCTCGGGTCTCCAGCGGTCGGCATCTGCCGGGATGGAGACGGCCTGCTGGTGCTTGAGAATTCGGGAACACGCATCGTGAGGTACGGCTTCCCGAATTCGGCTTTGGGTGCAGTCAGCGGTCGGAGAGAACCGGCTTTGGGGACAGTCCCCGTTCGGGGACAGTCCCCTTGGCGAGAGGCGAGTGGCCCGCAGGATACGCTCCCGCTGACGAAGCGCGTAACCGCACCGGCGGGCGTGGCTGCGGACCGGTTCTACGTTTATCTCTATGATGACCACGTCCTCTACCGGATGTCAAAGGAGAAGCTGGACCTGCAAGCGTGGTTGGGCAATGTGCGGGTCGCGGGCCTTGCGGGCTTCGAGTCCGGGGTGATGCTCGTGAGCGATGTAGACCGCGGCGCAATTTGGTACAAGGGCCTGTTCGGCGAGAGCCGGCAGTTCATCAGCGGCGCAGAAATCGCCCGGCCCGGCGCTATGGTCGCCCTGCCGGACGGGACTTTCGCGGTCGTGAGCGCCGCCTCGAAGTTGGTCTACTTCAACCGCAGTGGCGTTGTGCTGAAAACGGTACCGCTCCCCCAAGGCTGCGACCTGCTGGCGGGCGATGAGACCGGCGTGCTCTGTATCGGGCAGAGCGGCAAGCCGCAGGTGTGGGTATTGAGAGGCAACCGATTGACCGGCTACGGTCTGCCGGATTCGGTCAGCCCGTTGTCCTTCGCGGCTGTCGGCGGTGATCTTGTGGTGCTGGACGCGGGGGCGAGTCTCGGTGTCTTTCGTCTGCCAACCGAGCCATGACGGCCGTTACCGGTCGGACAGGTTTTGGGGACAGTCCCTGTCGGAGAACCTCGGGGACAGTCCCCGTCTAGGTATCCGATCTTGTGGCAGACGTTCGCGGTTTTGTCGTTCCTCGTGGCAATCACGGTTGCAGTCCCGCTCGGGGTTCCGTGCCAGACCCTGATTGTCAGCGACGGCATCAGCACGGTCTACCCAGTTGAGCACGGATTCCTGATACCGGGCACGGATACGGTCTACGTTTCGGGCAATCGACTCGACCCGGCAGACTATACTCTCGACTACAATACGGGCTATGTCATCTTCTGGCGCAGGCCGGAGAGGTGGGTGCCGATACGGGTCACCTACCGGTGCGTCACGTTTCCGGGTCAGCAGAAGGAGTACCGGCTGCGCCATTTACCAGTGTCCAGTGACCAGTTTCCAGTTACCGAATCGTCTGCCGTTCTGGCTGTTGAGCCTTCGTCTCGTGCGGCGGATTCGACCGGGCTTGACTTATCCGGTGGCAAGACTCTGGGCGTCAGCTTCGGCGGCGGGGACGCGGGGATTGACCAGGCGACGCGGGTCGCGATTACCGGCAGCGTCGAGGGCATCGCGGTTGACGCCGAACTGTCTGACCAGAGTTCGCCGATTCCAGCAGAAGGGACAACCCGGGACATCGAGGAACTGGACAAGCTGCTCATCAACCTGCGCGGCGAGCAGTGGCGCGGGTCTTTCGGCGACGTGGACTTGCGCGTGCCGGTGGGTGGTTTCGGAGCGATTGAGCGAAGCGCGGTCGGCGCGACGGCGGGCTGGGGCGCGGGGCGACAGGGAACGATGAACGATGAACGAGGAACGATGAACGAGGGACCGGGGGTCGGACTCTACGGAGGGTACGCGAGTCCGAAGGGGCTGTTCGGCCGGGTCGAGTTGGCCGGCATTGACGGTTCGCAGGGGCCTTATGTACTTGCCCCGGATGGGCGGGCGGCGCAGGTTGTGCCGGGCAGCGAGGAAGTCTATCTCAACGGCAGCCGAATGGTGCGGGGCTGGGATGCGGACTACACGATTGATTACTCAACCGGCGAGGTCCTGTTTACGAATCGTCGGGTGATTGACCAGTTGTCGAGAATCGAGGCGACGTTCCAGTACGTTACCGGTGACTATAGCCGCGCCGTGGTAGTCGGCGGAGCGAACGTGGGGGTCAGGGGTCGGGGGTCGGGGGCAGATTTGAGCGTCGGTCTGTTCCGCGAGGGTGACGACGCAAGCCGCAACTTCCTGGAGGACTTGACGCCGGAGGAGCAGGAGTCTTTGGCCGCGATCGGCAGCGACACTTCGCGGGCGTGGCTCGACGGTGCGACGTATGCGGGCGCGGGCAAGGGCGATTATGTGAAGTCCGGAGACCATTACGTGTACGTGGGCCGGGACTCAGGCGACTACCAGGTGCGGTTTACGCTGGTCGGGGATTCGCTTGGCGATTATCGGTACAACGACACAATTCTGGCGTACAGCTTCGCCGGGCCGAGCGGCGGGAACTACGTGGCGAAGCGCAGGATTGCTTTGCCGGAGTGGAACGAAGCGGTGTATGCGCGGCTGGGACTCAAACAGGCGGGGTTCAGCGCCGGGCTTGAAGGTCTGTTTCAACGCCGGGACCTGAATCTGTTCGCGCCGGGCGGGGCACCGGACGATGCCGGGGCGCTGGGTTTGGACGCGGGTTGGCAGGACAGTTCTTATGGCGTGACTTACCGGCACCGGTTGCAGGGCGCGCGGTTCGAGGTTCCGGGCGCAAGTCATGATATTGATTTCGCCTACCGTTGGGCAGGCACGCCGGAGACCGAACTCCATTCGAGCGACGAGGTGTCGGTTCGGGCAAAGCCGGCTGCGTTCCTCAGCCTGGGCGGAGAAGCGGGCAGGTTGGACCGGTTCAGTGGCGGGCCGATCGAGCGGTACAAGGGAAGCGCGCAGGTCGGGTGGCTGGGCTACGACGTGACCCGGGTCGCGGACATCACGCGGCAGAATGTGCTGGCAACGCCGCACGCCGGCTGGTTCTATCCCAAGGCAGGGTGGCAGAGCGAGGTCGATTCGACGGAGAAGTCGTCGGTCTGGCTTGCCGGGATGGAAGTGAAGCCGGTTTCGGCTTTGACTGCCGGAGTCGACTATCGCCAGTCGGGGTTCTACGCGCCGGGGACCCTGGGGACAGTCCCCGTGCGGGGACAGTCCCCGCAGGGACAGTCCCCGTGGGAGCGGACGAGCCGGGGCCGGCTCGCACAGGCAACGGCGGACTGGACCAGCGGCACGGCTTTCCGGCTGGGAGCGATGGCCGGGTTGAACGACCGGCACTTTGACTCCGGCACTGAAGAAGACTGGAACCAGTTGCTGGCCAGCCTGAGCGGCTCCGCGACCCCGCGAGCCGGGCTGCGGATGCAGGCGGACTTCAATCAGTCATATCGGAAGGTGCAACTCAAGGACGAGTTGTTCCGCTACGTCGGACCGGGTGAGGGTACGTACCGGCGCGATTCAGTGACCGGGGGATACGTCCCGGATGTGGACGGCGACTACGAGCGGGTGGTGGTGGCGACCGGCCGGTTCGCCCAGGCGCGTGAGTGGTCTTTGAACGGTTCGGGCGACGTCTCGATGTTCGACCCGGCGGCGCTGTCCGTCTCTTTCAGCCAGACTCGGACCAGCACCGACACCGCGGTGCTATCCGAATTGAGCCGGCAGGACCTGCGCCTGGTAGTGAATGCCCTGGAACCGATGGTCACGCCCACGCTTGGCGCGAGCTCAGAGTTCAGCGCCGACCGGACCCTGGCGGCAACCGGCCGGGCATCGTCGCATCAGCAGGTCTATCTTGAATTCTACAGCGACCGGGTGCCGGGTGTTGAAGGCCGGGCGCGGGCTGAGACTGACCGCACGCTACGCCGGCTCGGTGCCGGTGCCGTCGACTTTGATGAGACCGGCTGGCGGGTTCAGGCAAGCCCGATTATCGGTTCGCGGCTGAGGCTGGAAGCGGAACTGGGCTACGAGCAGAAGGCCATTGCCGAGCCGTTCTCCTATCCCGAACTGGGGCGGTTTTCACTCACGGCAGTGGACGTGAGTCTCGCCCGGACGTTCAGCTTCGGCAGTCGCACGCGGGTGCGCGCGTCGGTCGAGGTGGCGCGCCGGACCGCATCGGTCGAGGTCCTGCCGTTCGACGTCGGCCTGGATGAGCCGCTCGGGATAAGCCCGGGTGCGGAGTTGACCTTTGAGCATTCGTTCAGTGATGTGCTGTCGGCCTCGGCCCGCTACGGTTTTCAGGACCGTCCGGACCGGGCGAGCGAGCACCGACTGAGCGCGGAACTCAAGGCCTACTTCTGATTGCCGGGCGTCGACAGCCGATTGCCGTCCATGTGCCGGCGGTCGGCCGGACGTCGCGAGGCTCTGGGCGGAAACCCCGCGCTTGACAGGGGGGCAGTTCCGGCGCTATGTTATAGCGTGTTTGAATCCAGTTGGATGCGAAATCGCGGCAGACCAGAGGCTGTGAGTTCAGGAGGCTAGAGTATGATGGCATCAAGGAAGACCGGGGCAGGCGTGTCGAGGCCGAAGCAGATGTCCCTGAAGGAGGGCGGAATGATGCAGTTCGTCCTCATCGGGGGTGCGGTTGTTGTGGTCGTCGTTGTCGCTTTGCTGCTGTTCGGGCGCGGCGCGAAGAAATCGACTTCGGCCGGCCAAAAGACGGCTTCGTCAAATAGTCAAGGGATCAAGAAGGTGAGCAAGCCGGCGGGTAGCGCGGTGCACGTATCGAGAGTGGACCGTGGCGATGCGAAAGCGAAGCGGCGCGAGGAGCGGTTGAAGCAGAGGCAGGAGGCAAGGGCGGCAGGCGTCCGGACCAGTCGGACCTCGAGCGGCGGCTACGAGCAGGGCGGCACGTCACGTGGCAGTTCGGCCGACCCGTCGCAGCTCCGGGCAATACTCACCGACGGCGCCGGCTCGCGTTTCGCGCTTGTTGGCGAGCGGCGGCTCAAGAGCGGTGACGACATCGAGGGCCGCCGTATCCTCGAAGTCTCCGCCGACGGAATCAAGATGGAATACCGCCAGAGCACCTATAGCGTCAAGGTCGGACAGAAGGTCTACTAGCAGAGTTAGAAGTCCGAAGTCAGAATGAACAGGTCGGAGGGCCGCGTGAGGGGACTATTGCTGGCGGCCATGCTGGCGGCAACGCTCGCGCCGGCCCGGGAGCTGGTGCGGAACGGCGACTTTGAGCAGCAACCGGATTCGTCGTGGCAGATCTACGTCTGGGGTGACTACCCGGATACCGGCAACTGCCGGCTGCGCTGGCGCCACGATTTCGACCCGGACCGCGACTTCGAGGTTCTGGTCTTCAAGATGCTGCACCAGGGGATGAGGTTGTCTCAGAAGGTGGCGATTCCGAGTACCGACCTCGGCTTCGGCGTGTCGTGCCGGCTCTGGGCCAAGACCGAGCGTGAAAGCCTGTTCGCCGCCGCCTGCGTCTGCCTTGAGTACCTGAACCGGTCTGATTCAGTGCTGGGCGAGACGCGCATCTTCGCCGCGACATCGGGCTGCGACTGGAGTTCAGGCCCGGTTCTGCACCTCATCCGTGTGTCCGATTCCCTCAACTGGCACGACTACCGGTTCGACGTCGCGTCGGAGCTCGACAACCTGCCCGGCGTGGAACGAGACTCGATTCAGGCGGTGAGGATTTCACTGCTGGGGTACGTCAAGCAGAGTTGCTGAAGCGTCTACCCGATGGCGAAGGTCTTCGCCGACGACATCTCACTCTACACAAGAGAAGCACCTTCGCTGGTCTACAAGTCTTTCCGGGTTGACGACTCGGGCGGCGTCGTAAACGGCAAGCTCGACCCGGGCGAGAGTGCGGACATCACGTTGGTGTTGCGCAACGCCGGTTCCCCGGTAGGGGCGACGACCGGCATCCTGCTGAGCGACTCGCCGTGGCTGGAAGTGTTGGACGGAAACGGTGCATTCGGCGCGGCCGGCGAGAATGAGACCACGGCCTCCAATACCGACTACTTCCGGGTCCGGGTGCTCGCCGACGCGCCGGTCGAGGAACCGGCGTACTGCAGCCTGGTCCTCTCCGGTTCAGGGCACAGTGACACTGTGAAGATCCCGATTCTGGTCGGCGATTCGATGAACCTGCCGGCCGGACCGGATGCATACGGCTATCGAATCTACGACTACACGGACTCGTGCTACTCCCAGCGGCCTGATTACGATTGGCAGGAACTGCGCGGGTCGGGGACGCTGTTGCCGCTGGGCGATGACGAGACGAAGGTGCTGCACCTGCCCGAGTCATTCGGCACGTGGCGGTACTACGGCCAGGACTACACTCGGCTTTCAGTCTGCTCCAACGGCTTCATCGCCGCGGACTCTACCGACCGCTGCGACTTCCGGGACGTCGAACTGCCGTACGCGGGGGCGCCGCCGAACATCGTCGCGTTCGCGTGGGACAACTTCGACCCGACCCGGGGCGGCGCGATCTGGTACCAGTTCGACAGCGCCGCCCACTGCCTCATCGTGGAGTTCGACTCGGTTCCGTACTTCGCGGTCGGTGGCATGTGGGAGAAGGTCGAGGTGCTGCTGTACGACCGCACCGTGCCGACCCCGACCGGTGACAACTCAATTGTGATTCAGTACCACAGTCTGAACTACCCGCAGGCGCTCTCGGTCGGACTGCAGAACTCCGACGGCTCGGCCGGGCTTTGCCACACGTGGAATGACTGGTACCCCCGAGTCTCCGCGCCGCTTAAGGCCGGGACCGCGCTCAGGCTGGAGCCGGTGCTGCTGACCGGCGTCCAGGAGCCGCCCGCCTCTGCCGGCGTCGCCACAGCACCGATGAGTGTATGGCCGAATCCGAGCCACGGGCGAACGTCTATTGCTTTCGGGTCCGGGTTCGGTACGGGTTCAACCGTACGCCTGTTTTCGTCCGATGGCCGCAAGGTACGGGAACTGCCTGTCGCTGACCGGCTCTGCGTGTGGGACGGCAGTGATGCGCTGGGCAGGCGCGTGGCGCCCGGGTTGTACTTTGTGCAGGCCGGTGCCGGCGCCCGCGGGCAGGTGCGGAAGCTCGTGCTGCTGCGCTAGGGCCGTTGTTTGACTTGGCCGGTTGGCGCTTCTATACTTTTCAAGGCTGGAGAGCTAGGATGCTTCCGTCCGGCTTCGACAATGTCACATAGAATCATGTAGCAGAATGACCACAGGAGGTCCTTGATGACAAAGCGCGTATTCACCGCCATGGCGGTGCTCATGGCTGTCGGGCTGACTCTTGCCAACTGGCTGTCGGTTGGCGGCAGCGCCAGTAGCGCCAAGGTCACCATCCTGGATCAGACCACCAGAGGGACAACTTTCGAGGTTACGGTGCCGGGCGTCGAAATTACGCCGACCGTTGCCGACGGCAGGGAGTTCTCAATGGTGAATCTGCCGGGTGAAGTGATGGCTACCCTCGAGCAGGGCAAGCCGCAGGTTCCCAAAGTATCGGTCCTGCTGGCGATACCGAACGGCGCGCAGGTTTCCTGCCGCGTCGTGGCGCGCGAGACGAAGACGCTGAAAGTGGCGAACGTCTACCCGCTCCAGCCGCCGCTGCTCGACAACCAGCAGCCCGGGCCGCTGGTGCAGGACGCGGGTTTCTATTCGCAGGACGTCAGCTACCCGGCGGCCGACTTGTCGCCGGTTCGGACCGGCGTTTGGCGCGACCTCGCCACCTGCAACCTGCAGGTCTATCCGGTCAAGGTGAACCCGGCCCGGGGCGAAGTCGAAGTCGCCACCCGCATTCGGGTCCGCGCTGACTACTCGGGCGGGACCTATCCGCGCACCGCTGCGAGCTTCATGTTCCCGCTGTACGTCCAGTACGTGGACAACTTTGCGAAGCTCGGCGTAAAGCCGCAGACCGACTACACCGCCGGCGTGCGCTACCTCGTCATCGGCCACGACAGCTACCAGGCCAACTCCTGCCTGAACGACTCGCTCCTCGGCTGGGTCAAGCAGCGCGGGTACGACGTGCGCACTATCTGGAAGTCCGCCTGGACCGACGCGGAAATCAAGGACTCCATCAATCAGGAGTACCTTCGCGTGACCCCGCACGTGCTCCAGTTCGTGCTCCTGGTCGGCGAGTATGCCGAGATACCGATGCACGCGCAGGGCGGCGTCGGACACGGCGATTACTGGTATTCGGACCTCGAACCATACCCGGCCGGGGACAACTACCCGGAAATCGCGCTGGCGCGGCTGTCGCCCGGCTCGAGCACTGACCTCGACAACATGGTCAAGAAGATTCTGAAGTACCAGAAGAGCCCGCCGTCGACGAACAACTGGCTGGACAAACTGACCATGGTCGCGCATAGGCAGGAGTATCCGGGCGAGTACTCGGGCTGCGTGCGCGGCATCTACTTCATGCCCAAGCCCTACTGGAGCCCGGGGACAATTGACACGATTATGGGCTACTACACCGGCAACACTACGGTCACCGCAGCCATCAACGCGGGACGGGGCATTCTTGCCTACCGGGGACACGGCGCAGTCCAGGAGTGGGCGTCGTGGGGAACCCAGAGTTCCTGGTACAATTCGAACGTTGAGGCGCTTGCGAATGGCGACCTGACTCCGGTGGTCTACAATGTTGCCTGCCTCAACGGCGACATTGCCACGACCGAGTGTCTGTCCGAGAAGTGGATGAGGAAGTACCCGGGCGGCGCGGTCGCCAGCCTTGCCGCGACCGAGGCCTCCTATACCGATCCGAACCACGGCATCTGTTCAACGCTGGTGCGCGCCTCCTGCGACACGTGGCGGATCACGGTGCCGGGCGTGCGCGACTACGTCGGGCCGTGTTTCCATCTCTCCGAGCAGATGATGTATTTCGATGCCTACATCGCGAAGTACTGGCCGGCCCCGCCGTATCCGGACAACATCTACATGTACGCCATGCTCGGCGACCCGTCGATGCCGGTCTGGGCCGGCGGCATGCCGGTCTCGGCCAGCGTCACCAAGCCGGACTCAATTCCGACCGGCCCGTACAACTTGAACGTCACTGTGCGTGCGGGCGGCCAGCCGGTTGAGGGTGCGCTGGTCTGCGCGTGGAAGGACACCGAGGTCTACGTTTCTGATCGTACCAGTGCCTCGGGTCAAGTCACGCTCGTGGTCAACGTGGCGACGACCGGCCCGATGAAGCTGACCGTGTCCGAAGGGCATGTCCGGCATTCCACGCCGTCGGTCCCGCACACGCCGATTCTGCCGTACGAAGGCACCGTCAACGTGGGCGGCAGCGGCAGCACCGCGCGGCTCGTTGTTGATCTCGACACCGGTGCGGTCCGGCTGTCGGTCTGCGCCCTCGGCTCAATCGGGTACGACGAGCCACCGGCGTTCGGAGTGGGCAATGGGTTCCAGGTGCCCAAGGGCGGAACGAGCTGCCTGTTCTTCGGTTCGGTCGAAGCCGGCAACTCGGCCGACTACCTTGTCGATCACTTCTACGGCCAGCCGGCCAACTCGGGCACGAACCACGACTGGCAGGCGCTGGAAAGCCTGACCCCGTACATGGCGCTGGTGCCAGCCGAAGAACGGTGGGTGGGCGTCATGACCGACGCCGGACACAGCGCGCCCAAGGGCCTATGGGTCGAGCAGAACTGGTACATGCTCGCGGCCGACCCGTACAACGACTGGGCGGTCGTGACCTACGACCTGCGGAACGACGGCGCTGCGGAAATCCCGGACCTGTACGTCGGATACCACGCCGACTTCAACGTCGGCTCAGACCCGGCCGCGAACACCGCGAACTCGGATACCGTGCGCCGCTCGATGTACATGAAGCAGGGGTCCGGCGAGGACCCGACTGCGGGCATTACCCTGCTCGAACCGACCAGCTTCGTGAACCTGACCGCGGTCGACAACAGCATCTGGGTCGACCCGGATAGCTGCCTCACCGACAACCAGAAGTACCGGCTGCTGAGCGGCAACGTCGTGCTGCGCAACTCCGACCGCAACGACGACTGGTCGGTCGTCGTCTCGGCTGGGCCGTACACGCTGCCGGTCGGCGGAACCGAGCGCGTGGCGTTCGCCATCGTTGGCTCCAACTCAGTCGCCGACTGGATGGTCGCATCGGACAGCGCCCAGAGCTGGTACGACCATAACCTGATCGGAGTATCCGAGGAAGCGACGCTGAACATCGCGACCGCGAACCGGCCGCTGTTCCTCTCGCCCAACCCGTTCCGCACCGGTACGTCTATCCACTACTTCAGCGGGACCGCGGGCAACCTCGACCTGACCGTTTACGACGCGACCGGCCGCGCGGTGGCCGCGAGCCGGCTTGCCATCAAAGCCGGCGCCGGCAGCTACTTCTGGCAGCCGAAGAACCTTGCCCGGGGTATCTACTTCCTGAGAGCGAAGACCCCGGAAAAGGAATCGGTGGTCAAGGTACTGCTTGTAGACTAACACCAGACCGAACACTCAACCGGGGCGGCGCAAGCCGCCCCGGTTCGGTTGACGGCTGGGAATTCCGGTCCAACTCGGTGGAGCACCGTCGCTGGGCGTAAGAGTCGGGAAACAGCAGTTGACAAGGGATGGCCGGAAGTTATCATCATGCGCGCTGTGATTTTCGGAAACGAGATCTGACCGTCCGGCGGCATCGATCATTGACAGACGGCCGCTGGAGGTATAACGTTGAAGCGGCAGCTCGACGTCGAGTCAGGCGTCGAAGGCCGGTCCGGAGACGTGGCCGGCTGAATGCCGCGACTGACCGCAAAGAGGTGCAGGAGGGCGCCGGAGACGCCGATTCTCCTGCTGACCGAAGCAAGGGTGCAGTGCACCCGTAGGAGGCTCGAGGTGAACCGCAAAGCCGTGTTTGCGACCGTGGCAGTGTGGCTGGCCGGCAGCGTCCTGATTGCAGCTCAAGCAGCCGTGCCTGCCGAGAAGTCCAGGTTTCACAATCTGTGGCAGCAGCGATGGCCGCGCGTCGAGACGGCGGCCAAGCGCTCTTTCGGGCCGGGTCAGGACCCGGCTGCATTCATGATTGATACCAGTGTGTCATACGGCCCGGCGTCAGGCGACCAGTGCCATCCGGCGATGGCGTCAAACGGTTCAGGCTGGCTTGTGGTCTGGGGCGACTCGCGTGACTATACGCTTCGGGCCGGGCGGCTGGACGCGAATGGCGTCCTGCTGGATACGATCGGAATTACGATTACGGGGATCAACTCTCTGCCTTGCCAGGCCGACGTTGCCTTCGACGGTGTTAACTACCTCGTGGTCTGGGAGACCAATAACGATATGTACAACGGTGACGTTTGGGCCGCGCATATCAGCCAGGCCGGGGCCCTGCTTGACACGTTCGTCGTTTGCGCTGAACTCAACGGTCAGTACAACCCGTGGGTCGCGTCGGCCGGGGACACGAGTCTGGTGGTCTGGCTGGACGGCAGGAACGATTACCCGGGCGAACTCTATGCGGCGCGGGTGCTGCGGTCCGGTGCCGTGCTGGACCCGAACGGATTCCGGATCGCACCGATCATATACTCGTACGCCACGACGCAGGCAGTTGAGTTCGGTGGCGGCGAATTCCTGGTCGCCTGGTCGGACGAGGACTCTCTGGGCCAGTACCTTATCCGCGGGGCACGGGTCAGGACTGACGGCACGGTCATTGATACGAGTGCCATCCTGCTCCGGACGTCGGGCTATGGGGCCGCGGAGCCGACCATTGCATTCGGGGATACGTGCTTCCTTGTGGCCTGGCAGGAGGGCGACTACGATCAGACGGACATTCTCGGCAGGCGGGTAACGGTCGGAGGCCACGTTCTTGACCCGAGTTGCATCCAAATTGCGCCGTTTTCCTACGAACAGGAACAGGCCGCCGCGACCTTTGATGGGGTGAACTATCTCGTCACCTGGCTCGACATCGACTACAACATGTATTACCAGACCATGCGGGCGCGGAGGGTGACGACCGGGGGCGTCCCGCTCGACCCGAGCCAGATACGCATCTGCCCGTCTCAGATCGCGGCAGGAGCGCCGGCCGCGTGCTTCAATGGTTCGAACTTCGCCGTGAGTTGGGATAACAACCTGAATTCAGGGAACGGCGCTGACATCTATTGCGCGCGCATCACCTCTGCCGGTGCGGTTCTCGATTCTCAGGGAATACTCCTGCCTCTCGGCGTGGGAAGCCAGCAAATGCCCGTTGTTGCATTCGATAGTACCAACTATCTCGCGGTCTGGCTGGAGCAGGGTGAAGGTGGGCTTTCTGACGTGTGTGGTGCCCGCGTTACGTCCTCGGGGTCAGTTATTGACCCGAAGGGCTTTACGATATCAAAGGCTACGGCAATGCTCTTCGACGCGGTGGCGTACGGCGCCGGCGAATACCTCGTTGTCTGGAACTCGGGGGATCCTGACATGATGGACACGGCGTTGGTATTCGCTGCCAGAGTCACTCCCAACGGCACGGTACTCGACACGACACCCATTCGACCGGGCACCGGCACCGGAATAGACATTGCGCCGGATGTCGCATTCGACGGGACCAACTTCCTGGTGGTCTGGTGCAGTTATATGGACACGACGTACGCTGTCTTCGGCGCGCGCATTGCGCCGAACGGTTCTGTTCTCGACCCGGACGGTTTCACCATCAGTGACGAAGCGGGACTTGACGTGCTGCCTTCGGTCGCCTTCAATGGCACAGACTATGTCGTCACCTGGATGCGCTACGACAACTACTACGCCGACGTGTACTGCGCGCTTGTCAGCCCGGGCGGCTCGGTCGTGGTTCCGGCCACGCTCGTTTCGGGCGCGTCCAACGATCAGATGTCCCCTGTGGTCGCATGCGGGCCTTCCAGTTCGCTGATAGTCTGGATGGACTCGCGGATCAATGGGTCGTACTACGACATCTATGCGGCACGGGTCAGCCATGACGGGGAAGTGATGGACGCCGAGGGAATCCCCGTGACGAACAGCAGTTACGACGAGGGTATGCCCGAAGTGGTCTACGACGGCAGCGGGTATCAACTGCTCTGGGCGCGCATGTCGACTGACTCCGCCTGCTACTGCGGGGTCAAGCTCGATACAGCCGGCCGCACTGTGGCCCAGTTCAGGCCGTTCGGACAGGCAGACTACAACGGCCTGAGGGCTGCAAGCGGCGCGCCGGGTGATGTATTCGCCGTCTATCAGTCGTGGACCGACGAGGCGGGCGGCAGGGAGTACGGCAACTACCGGGTTTGGGGCAAGATGGGGCCGTTCGACGGTGTCGCGGAAACGCCGAACGCCGAACTGCGGGCGCCCAAGTCGTTCCAGACCATCGTTCGTGGCGTGCTTTCCCTGCCGGCGAATGGCGAGGGGCGAATGGCGAACGGCGAGTTGCTTGATATCTCCGGCCGCAAAGTGCTTGACCTTCATCCCGGTGCGAATGATGTGAGCGGGTTGGCGCCGGGCATCTTTTTCGTACGGGAGTCGTCAGCGGTTGGCGGTGAGCGGTCAGCGGTCTCCATCCGCAAGGTCGTGGTCACAGAATAAGGAGGAACGATGAGAGTGTCAGTACTGATAGTCTGTCTGAGTCTGGCGCTGGTCGGGGTCGCGCCGGCCCAGGACTCGCTGAACTGCCGGGAAAAGGGCAGTTGGCCGTTTGGGCCGTCGTATGCGGTTGCCCACGATGCGAGCCGCAACTTGGCCTTCTGCGGGTCAGGCGGTTGTGTGTACGTGCTTGACGTGTCAAACCCGGCCGCGCCGCAGAAGCTCTCCGAAGCGATACATACGCGCGGAGTCGTCGATGGTCTCTGCTATCAGGCGAGCCGGCTGTACATCGCCGCAGGACAGGCGGGTCTTGAGGTCTGGGACGTGACAGATCCTCAGTCACCGTCAAGGCTCGGGTACTACGACACGCCAAGCAATGCCAATGACGTGGCCGTGGCCGGGGCCTATGCCTATGTCGCGGACCGCTATGCCGGTCTCCGGGTCATCTCGGTCGCTGACCCGGCCCACCCGAGCGAAGTCGGGTACTACGATACGCCGGGCTATGCCAATGGCGTGGCCGTGGCCGGGGCCTATGCCTATGTCGCGGTCGGCTATGCCGGTCTCCGGGTCATCTCGGTCGCTGACCCGGCCCACCCGAGTGAGGTCGGGCACTACGACACGCCGGGTTCTGCCAATGGCGTGGCCGTGGCCGGGAACTATGCCTACGTCGCGGACGAAGATGCCGGTTTGCGGGTTATTTCGGTGTCCGACCCGGCGCATCCGAGTGAAGTCGGGTACTGCGGCACACCAGGCTTGGCCTTTGGCGTGGCCGTTGCCGGGAACTATGTCTATGTCGCGGACTACTATGCCGGTCTACGGGTCATCTCGGTCGCTGACCCGGCCCACCCGAGCGAGGTTGGGTATTGCGTTACGTCGGACTATGCCTATGACGTGGCCGTTGTCGGGAGCTATGCCTATGTCGCGGCCGTCTATGCCGGTCTACGGGTCATCTCGGTCGTTGACCCGGCCCACCCGAGTGAGGTCGGGTACTACGTCACGCCGGGCTTTGCCCATGGCGTGGCCGTGGCCGGGAACTATGCCTACGTCGCGGACGAAGATGCCGGTCTCCGGGTCATCTCCGTCGCTGACCCGGCTCATCCGAGCGAGGTTGGGTACTACGACACGCCGGGCTATGCCTTTGGCGTGGCGGTGGCCGGGAACTATGCCTATGTCGCGGACGTTGCCGTCCTACGGGTCATCTCGGTCGCTGACCCGGCCCACCCGAGCGAGGTCGGGTACTACGACACGCCGGGCTGGGCCGAGGACGTGGCCGTGGCCGGGAACTATGCCTACGTCGCGGACCGCGATGCCGGTTTACGGGTCATCTCGGTCGCTGACCCAGCCCACCCGAGTGAGGTCGGGTACTACGTCACGCCGGGTGAGGCCCGTGGGGTGGGCGTGGCCGGGGACTATGCCTATGTTGCGGACTTCTTTGCCGGTCTACGGGTCATCTCGGTCGCTGACCCGGCCCACCCGAGCGAAGTCGGGTACTACGATACGCCGGGCTATGCCAATGACGTGGCCGTTGTCGGGAGCTATGCCTATGTCGCGGACTACTATGCCGGTCTCCGGGTCATCTCGGTCGCTGACCCGGGCCATCCAATTGAGGTCGGGTACTACGACACGCCGGGTGAGGTCCGTGGGGTGGACGTGGCCGGGAACTATGCCTATGTCGCGGACTACTCTGACGGTCTCCGGGTCATCTCAGTCGCTGACCCGGCCCACCCGCGTGAGGTCGGGTACTACGACACGCCGGGCTATGCCTATGGCGTGGCCGTGGCCGGGAACTATGCCTACGTCGCGGACGACTATGCCGGTTTGCGGGTCATCGAGTTCTACGGCGGCGGCGTCGAGGAAACGCCGAACGCCGAAGTGCGAACGACGAACGCAGCGACCGTTGTCCGCGGCGTGCTGTTCATGCCGACAGCCTCAAGCCACAAGCCGCAAGCTGCAAGTTTGCTGGACGTAAGCGGCAGAGCGGTGCTGGATCTCCATCTCGGCCCGAATGATGTGAGCCGGCTGAGTCCCGGCGTCTATTTCGTCCGGACTGTCAGCGGAAAGCGGTCAGCCGAAAGATACCGTAAGGTCGTGATTCAGAGATAAGGAGGAACGATGACCAAGAACGTGTGTCTGTTGGTGCTCGTGCTTGCGGTTGCCGCACCAGTGACGGCCGATTCGCTCAACTGCCGGCTGGTCGGAACCTGCGATACGCCGGGCCTGGCCCGGGGCGTGGCCGTTGCCGGGAACTATGCCTACGTCGCGGACTACTCTGCCGGTTTGCGGGTCATCTCAGTGTCCGACCCGGCGCATTCGAGTGAAGTCGGGTACTACGACACACCGGGCTCTGCCGAGGGCGTGGCCGTTGCCGGGAACTATGCCTATGTCGCGGACGGAATTGCCGGCTTGCGGGTCATCTCAGTCTCCGACCCGGCACATCCGAGTGAAGTCGGGTACTACGACACACCAGACTATGCCTATGGCGTGGCCGTTGCCGGGAACTATGCCTATGTCGCGGATGACAATAGCGGTCTCCGGATCATCTCGGTCTCCGACCCGGCGCATCCGAGTGAAGTCGGGTACTACGACACACCAGGCTACGCCTATGGCGTGGCCGTTGCCGGGGACTATGCCTATATCGCGGACTACCATGCCGGTTTGCGGGTCATCTCCGTCTCCGACCCGGCGCATCCGAGTGAAGTCGGGTACTACGACACACCAGACTATGCCAAGGGCGTGGCCGTTGCCGGGAACTATGCCTACGTCGGGGGATCCGGATTGACCGTCATTTCGATTTCCGACCCGACGAATCCGACCTACGTCGGGTACTACGGCACACCAGGCGATGCCTATGGCGTGGCGGTTGCCGGGAACTATGCCTATGTCGCGTACGACGGGGTGGAGCCGCCTGTGCTAGGCACTCAGCACCTTCGCGTTGCCGGGAACTATGCCCATGTCGCGGACGCCTCTGCCGGTTTGCGGGTCATCTCCGTCTCCGACCCGGCGCATCCGAGTGAAGTCGGGTACTACGTCACACCAGGCTTTGCCCGGGGCGTGGCCGTTGCCGGAAACTATGCCTATGTCGCGGACGGCTCTGCCGGTTTGCGGGTCATCGAGTACTACGGGGCAGGCGTCGAGGAAACGATGAACGAGGAACGAGGAACGATGAACGTCGGACCGACGGTCGCTCGCGGCGTCCTTCGATTGGCGATTGACGATTGCCGAGTGTCGAATGCGGAACTGCTGGACGCCGTGGGGCGGAAGGTCACGGAGTTGCGACCCGGCGCGAACGACGTGCGCGGGCTTGCCCCGGGCGTCTACTTCGTGCGGATGGCGAATAGCGATGGGCGAATGGCGAACGCCAAGCTCATCCTGACCCGTTAGCACAACTCCGAACACTCAACCGGGGCGGCTTCTGCCGCCCCGGTTTCGTTCCCGGCGCGGGCGGCCAAGACGGTTGGATTGGACGGCGAGGGGAGAGGATCTACGGCTTACGGTTTAGGGTTCACTATAATGAACCGCGTGGGGTGGGCAGCAGGCTGGATGTCGGAAGTGCAGACTCTTACACTATGAACTAGGAACTGGGGACTATGAACTCGCCCCGTTGGCGCGACGGCAGGGGAGACGCCGCCCGCGCGGCGGGGCGGGGTTCAGAAGTTCGACGCAGCGGCCGGGCGGGCATGCCTAATGGGCGGGTCGGAAATAGGGGAAGTGTCTCTCGCCGGTCCTGGACTGCCTCCGGTTGCGAACTATTCGGTCCAGCCTGCTCTGAGGGGTGGCCATCTGGGTCTACGCTCGGCGGCCTGATTCGCCTCGGAGATAGCACGCCGGGCGGCCGTCTCGCACTCTTCTACGATTGGGCCGCTGAGTCGAGTCGATACTGCGGTCAGTAGTTCTGCAAGCCCGACGTTCACGTCTGTCATGCGATTGAAGACCATGTTCCCATCGGGCAGGCCCATCTTGTCTGCTTGAATGGCTTTGTGGCATAGTCCAATGACCCCTAGTGGCCCCGTTGATTTCCTCCTAATGACTCCTCTGCGTATGCGCTCCGCAATGTGGGGGTCGCCGAATGAGTACCCAGCACTTATGACCAGGGCACTCTCAGCGACCCAGTCCTCAAGGACGCGCAGGACTTCCTTGTCTGCTTCTCCCTCCGTGGTTGGAACCACGACTCGTGGGATTTCGCGCCCGCAGTAGACGCAGCGTTTCCGCCCCACTGCTGCGGCTTCAGAAGACAACTCTCGGCGACAGTTGGGACACCGACAGACCCGAATGCTCCCATGCAACGGGATGACTGGCAAGATCTTTGCATGCTGCTCGGTGGTCAGGGTGTATCTCGGACGGCCCGCGGCAGTCTGGATGCCTGTTGGGAACGGCTCGTCGCCCGGATAGAACCGGACTTGGGCACGTGGGCGCATAAGCATGCGGCCCAAGTAGGCTCGTTCCAGCAGGTTATCGTAGTTGGTCGTGAAGATGACGAGCTTGTGGCCCTTGCCGCCGTAGCCGCGTAGGGCTCCGCACGCCAGCAAGAGCAGTTGGTGGCTGAGGCCGGAATGGCTGAGGCAGCAGGATTCTATTACGTGACTCACGAACGCGTCTTTCACTTCCTCCAACGATTGGTAGTCGCTCATGAAATCGTACATGTCAGGACAGTGCCCCTGGCACTTCAGTGCGTCCGCCAACCGGGTGGCACTCTCGCTCCTCTTTTCGTGGTCGCGAGGGTTCGCACTGCTCGACTTCTTCATGAATTCCTCAACGATAGTTTGCGTAGAGAGACCGGAGGAACTCGCGTTCAGGCCGTTTCCCGTGATGACGGCAACCTTCTGCTTGGGCTTGGTCAGCGGGGCAAGCACGTCGAGAATGCGACGGTCGTAAAGCAAGACCTCTTTGCCAGCCTCGGGCAGTTTCGCCACAGCGTGTAGCCGAGCATCGGGCTTGGGTCTTCCTCGATCGGGGGATTTCGGTGTCATCTTACTCCATTCCTTCCGTTTCAAGGCCGGGCGGCGTTCGGGGTTCACCATCAAGCGAAGCGTACCAATTCGGGCCGGGATGTCAAGGCGGCGGGTCGTCGTCGTCGGGCGGCGGGGGGTCGTCCGAGTCGGGTTCGTAGCGGGTCTCAGCCTCGACCTGAGCCTCGACCTCGCTGATGTCCTGCTTCATCTTCCGCACGTAGTCGTCCGGCAGCATGACCGCGTGCCAGCGGTTGTGGTTTGCCATGTGTCATCATGTGTCGTCCGGTCTGCCTGTCAAATGAGCCTGACGCGGATGGGGTTGTAGAAGGGATTGGTTCGCTCCGAATCACTGGGCTGAGGAGCGGAGTAGAGTTTTGACTGAGGTCTTGGCAAAGGCTTTGACAGACCAATCGGCAAACCAGTCGGTGAAGGAATCGGCTAGGGTCTTGAGTAGAGCATTCGGAAGAGCATTGGGATAAGTTTTGAGTTGCGAGTCGAGTAAGGAAGCGGCAGAAGCATCGACTAATGAATCCGAGAAGGAATCGACAAAGGTCCTGGAAAGAGCATTGGCTAGAGCTTTCGGTAATGAACTCGCGAACCAGTCGGCTAAGGAACTGAGAAAGTCATCGATAAGGGCTTTGAGTAGTGAATCGGCTGGAGTCTTGGGAAAGCATTCGAGAAGCCAATCGACGGGGGGAATGACCCCCGGGGATACCCCTTTGGGGCTTCTGTGAGAATAGCCTGCCCTTTTTCCCCGGAAAGAGCGGATTATACATACGGGGGCAGCAGAGGTGGAGCAGAGGACGAAGCTTGAAGCTAGGGGCGAGAAGCTGGATGGCAGAAGTCAAGAGCCAAGAGGCAGAAGCCGGAAGCCAAGCCGAATGTCGCAGGTAATGTCGCAGGTGATCGACGGCCGCCTGGCCGGGCGGGTATCGGAACCGGGCAAAGGTACTGCCAAAGAACGGAGGAAAGAGCTTGGCAGAGGCATTGCCAGAGAATCTGCCAAAGGTCTTGGGAGAGGCTTTGCCAGAGGCCTTCTCGAAGAGCTTGCCAATGAGCTTGGGAGAGACCTTGCCAGAGTCTCTGCTAAGGAGCGGGGGAAAGTCATTACCAGAGATTTCGGCAGAGGCCTCACGAGAGACCTTGCCAGAGAGCGGGGCAAAGACCCTGCCAGAGGCCTGACCAATGAGTTTGGCAGAGGCATTGCCAGAGAGCTTGCCGAAGGCCTTGGCAGAGGCTCTGCCAATGAGCCTGCCAAAGGCTTGGGGAGAGCCTCCCCCCAACGGGGGTGTCGATTTCAGGCAACTGGTGATAGTAGTCAGAGGTTCAACGACTTACATAGACATGTGATGGAATACGCTTGATAAGAACCCTTATCATGCGTACGCTGGTGCCTGGATATGAAGAGACCGTAGGGTCGGTTCAACTGCAACGCGGAACTGCGCAGGCGGCTGCGCGAGTGCCGGGTCAGGGCCGGTTTGACCCAGCAGATGCTGACCACGGCCATGGGCAGTCGGTGCTGAGGTCTATCTGCGCCGACGTGTTCAACGTCGCGGCACCGGTTGCGCCGTAACGGCGCCTCGCCCGGGGCGAGGGCGCAAGTCATAAGTCCAAAGTGGAAATGACAAGGGCCTGCGCCGGCAAACCCTGGGACGAGATCGGCTGACGACCGTGAGCGGAAGCAAACTGCGGGCGGAGTTCCGCTGCCGGACTCCGCCCGCGTTGGTTGCAGTGGGTAGGGTTACGAACCAGCTTGCGGTCTGAGGCTTTGGGCTAGGTCAGCACCGGCACGACCGAACCGGCGTCGGGGATGACGTAGACCTTGGCGTCTTCGCCGAGGCTGCGGAAGGCGGTCGGCGGGCAGCGGCAGCGGGCGGGCTAGCTTGGACCCAGAACCTGTTCGAGTCTGGACATCAGCGCGGGGAGGTCGCTCGTGACTACGTCCCAGATGATGTCGTAGTCAACGTAGAAGTAGTCGTGGACGACTTTATGGCGGATGCCAACGATGTTGCGCCAGGGGATGTCCGGGTGGGCCTTCTGAAGCTGCGGCGAGACGCGACGCGCGGCCTCTCCGATGTTCTGCACCAAGTGAGCCAGCGCCAGGCGGAGCGCCACCTCAGCGTCGTAGTCCGCGCGCGTCTTGCCAGCTACGAGGTCTTTGGCCTGCCGCGCCATATCGAGCATATGCCCGACGTAGACCGTGTCATCCTTCGGCATACTGAATCTCAGCGGCGGACAAAACTCTGTCTCGGATTCGGTGGTTCAGGTACTTCTCGCTGACGATGTCCACTCGTCTGCCGAGCAACTGCGCGAGTTCATCTTCGATGTCCACGATGCGCAGGCCGATGACCTGGCCCGGCTCAAACGTCACCAGCACGTCTACGTCCGAGTCGGGCCGGAAGTCGTCCCTGAGTACGGACCCGAAGAGTGACAGCTTGCGGATGTGGAACTTGCGGCAGAACTCGGCAATCCGCTGCCGGTCAACCGGGATTCGAGAACTCACGCTTGGAGTCTATCCGTTGTCTCAGCCTGCGTCAAGCTGACTCGCCGCGCTCAGCGTCCTCGGCGGTTCTACTTGGCGGCTGGAGTCAGCACCGGCACGACTGAGCCGGCGTCGGGGATGAGGTAGACCCTGGCGTCTTTGCCGAGCTTCCCGAAGGCGGCGTCGAGCGCGGCTTGCGCGGTCTTGAATGGGGTCATGAATACGCTCTTCACAACCTTGTCGTCTATACCCACGACCGTGTACAGGTCGGCGGTCTGCATTATCTGCGCGAGGCGGGCGGATTTGTGCCAGCCGAGGACAGAGGAGTCACGAGAATCGAGAGGCGAGAGGCGAGAGGCGTCCGACTGGCGGTTAGCGGTGAGCGGTCGGCGGTCGGCGAGCAGGTCCGACGCGGATTTGCAGCCTTGGAAGACTTGGATGAAGCTGTCGTTGCCTACGCCGTCGTAGCAGGCGGAGACAGTGATGTGTACCGACGGGTTCTTGAGCAGGGGCCGGGCGAATTCGACTGCGCGCTGGGACTGGTAGAAGTTGATATTTGACGGGGGGCCGAGCACGCTGAGTACGATGTCGGCCTTTTCTTTGACCGGCACGGCAAAGACCGTGTGCGCGTCTTTGGTCGCGGTGGCGAATGAGTCGAACAGGTCGCCGGAGCGGATTGAGAGCAGCTTGTGGTTCCGGTCCTGTACCAGTTGAATCGAGAAGACCGGGCGCGTAAGCATCTTCGCCGCTTCGGTCATGTCTTCGTGTACCGGGTTGCCTTCAAGGCCGAAGGTCTGGGAGCCGGGCCGCGTGACCATGTTGTGGTTATGCGTAATGGTGTCGTAGCCCGCGATGCCGGGCAGGAAGCCCTTGCGCCCGCCGGTGTAGCCCGCAAAGTAGTGCGGCTCGATGGAGTTGATGGTGATGACTTTGTCGGCCCAGAGCAGTTCCTTGTTGAGCCAGACGTCGGTGCCGAAGCTGGTCTTGCCGAGGAAGAAGAGGCGGGACTTGTCCCTGGAGTCGTGGCAAACGAGTTGCGAGTTGAGGAAATCGGAACCGAAGATTGTCGCGTATTCGGCGTCGGTCGGCGCGCGGTGCGTGCCGGCACAGACCATGGCCTTGAAGTCGCGCCCGGACAGGACAGGCATGAGCGCCGCGAGAATCGGCGCGTTGGGCGTGGGACGCGTGTAGTCGTTGACGAGCACGAGCACGCGCTGCGATTCGCCGAGGAACGCGGCGCAGGCTTCTGCCGCCTGTTTCAGGGCAGCGTCGGTGTCGTGGAACGGGCAGCAGTCGTTCGGCCGGAGGATGCCGATGAGGCTGTGGTCGGGGATTTCAACCGGCTGCTTTTCGGCGTACTCGAGTTCGATTCGCATGGTGAAGTATAGGCCGACAGACGCCGCTTTACAAGGGGAGTGCTGGTTCATAGAATAAGCCATGATGAAGACGAAGCCGGTTGTGGCAATCGTGATGGGCAGTGATTCGGACCTCGCGGTGATGGCCGAGACCGCGAAGGTGCTGGATGAGTTCGGCGTTGCGCACGAGGTGCAGATAATCTCGGCGCACCGGACACCGGACCGGTGCCGGACGTTCGCGCGCGGCGCGGCCGGTCGAGGGGTCAAGGTGATTGTGGCGGGCGCAGGCCGGGCCGCACACTTGGCCGGCGTGATTGCCGCGCATACGACGCTGCCGGTCATCGGCGTGCCGCTGGATGCGGGCATGAACGGGCTCGATGCGTTGCTTTCGACCGCGCAGATGCCGGGCGGCGTGCCAGTCGCGTGCATGGCCTTGGGCAAGGCCGGGGCGAAGAACGCCGGGCTGCTGGCGGTTGAGATCTTGGCGTTGGGTGACACGACGCTCGGGCGGAAGCTGGTCCAGCACCGGAAGAGGATGGCGAAAGAGGTAGCGGCGAAGTCAAAGCAGGTGAGCGGTCGAGCGAGGAAGTAGGTCGCGCGCAGCCGGGCGCGGCGCAACCGACTGAGAGGCATCACGATGACATTGATGGAAACGAAGCTGCCGGGCGTGAAGCAGGTCGGCAGGGGCAAGGTCAGGGACATATTCGAAGTCGGCGAGAACCTGTTGATTGTCGCGACCGACCGGTTGTCGGCATTCGATGTCGTACTGCCGGACCCGATACCCGACAAGGGCAGGGTGCTGACCCAATTGTCCAGGTTCTGGTTCGAGCGGTTCCACGACGTGGTACCGAACCACGTCGTCGCGACCGAGGTGGCGGATTTCCCGGACGTGCTGAAGCCGTTCGCGGACCAGCTTGAGGGACGCTCGATGCTGGTGCGCAAGGCGAAGCCTTTGCCCGTGGAGTGCGTGGTGCGCGGATACCTTGCCGGCAGCGGGTGGAACGACTACCAGAAGACCGGCGCGGTGTGCGGAATCCGGCTGCCCGCCGGGATGAAGCAGGCGGAGAAGCTGCCCCAGCCGATATTCACGCCCTCGACCAAGGCCACGGCCGGCCACGATGAGAACATCACCATGGAGCAGGCGGCGGCGCTGGTTGGAGGGGATGTGGCTACGGAAATAGGGGTAGCGTCCCCAGATTTATATGCGCGGGCGGCGGAGTATGCGCGGGAGCGCGGCGTCATAATTGCGGACACAAAGTTCGAGTTCGGGCTCTACGATGGGAAGTTGATGTGGATTGATGAGGCGCTGACACCGGATTCGTCGCGGTTCTGGGCGGTTGACGAGTACCGGGTCGGAATCTCGCCGCCGAGCTTCGACAAGCAGTTCGTCCGCGACTACCTGCTCTCAATCAAGTGGGACAAGACGCCGCCGGCCCCGCACCTGCCGGCCGAGGTCATCAAAGGAACGACCGAGCGCTACCGGGAAGCGTATCGCCTGATTACCGGCAAGCCGCTGGACTAGCCGGGAACCGATGCCACAAGCCGCACGCCTCAAGCCCAAAGCTCCGAGCCATCTGCATCATCTTTGGATGTTCCCTCCGTTCATCTTGGCGACCTTGGCGTCCTTGGCGGTTCACCCTTTCCTTTCCTGCTCGGACCATCCGTGTCCATCCGTGTTCATCTGTGGTTCTCAATCCGCCTGCCTTGGCTATCTGCGTAATCTGCGGAATCTGTGGATGCCCCATCCGGTTCTCCCATGCTCGTAGCTGACTTCGACTACAATCTGCCGAAGGAGCTGATTGCCCAGCAGCCGCTGGCGCGTCGCGACGCGTCGCGCATGCTCGTGCTGGAGCGTGGGACCGGGAAGCTGCACGACGCGATATTCAGCGACATCGGCCAGTGGCTCCAGAAGGGTGACCTGCTCGTTCTCAACAACACGAAGGTGATACCGGCGCGCGTGTTCGGCAAGCTGCCGACCGGCGGCACGCTTGAACTGCTGCTGCTGCGACAGCTTGAGCCGGGAGTCTGGGAAGCACTATCGCGGCCTTCCCGTAAGGCGAGACCGGGTACCGTGGCGCAGTTCGGCTCGCACGTCGCCACCATCGTCGAGCGGAAGCCGGAGGGGATGCGCGTGGTTCGATTCGAGCCACCGGACATTTCTGAGCTGCAGCAGTCCCATGGCGAGGTTGCCCTGCCGCCCTATATCAAGGAGAAGTGCGGCGACTACGGGCGGTATCAGACCGTGTTCGCGCAGGTGGACGGGGCAATCGCCGCGCCGACCGCTGGCCTGCACTTCACGCCGGAGTTGCTCGGAGTCCTGCGCCAGGCAGGGATCGAGACCGCGATTGTGACCCTGCACGCGGGACTGGGCACGTTCCGGCCGGTCAAAGCCGACAAGGTCGAGGAGCACGTGATGCACCCGGAGGAGTTCGAGCTGTCCGAGCAGGCGGCCGAGCAGGTGAATCGGGCGCTGGCCGAAGGGCGGAGGATCGTCTGTGTGGGTACTACCACGGTGAGGGTTCTGGAGGGGCAGGCGGACGAAGCTAGAAGCCAGAATACAGAAGCCAGAGTGCAGAGTGTGCCGGACGGAGAAGGAAACCGCCAAGGACGCCAAGAGCGCCAGGGACCGGACGAAGTCAGAAGCCAGAATACAGAAGCTAGAGTGCAGAACTCGGAGGCCCGAGCGGCGAATGGCGAGTGGCGGGTTCGGGCGGGGAAGGGTCAGATGAACCTGTATATCTACCCGGGCTATGAGTGGAAGGTGGTCGGCGCGTTGCTCACCAATTTCCATCTGCCGAAGTCAACGTTGTTGATGCTCGTGTCGGCGTTTGCCGGCCGGGAGGCTGTCCTGGCGGCGTATCAACATGCCATTGAGCAGAGGTACAGGTTCTATAGCTTTGGCGACGCGATGCTGGTAGTGTAGGAGGATAGGATTCCAGGGGTCAAGGAGTCGAGGATTCTAGTGTCTGATAGAAGGCAGGCATGGAACCGCTGAGGCTCTGCGAGATTGTGGCCGCGACCGGCGGCAAGTTGGTGAACAGCGTTGAGACGCTGGTGCCAGGTGTCTCGATAGACACTCGCACGCTCAAGCCCGGCGAGTTGTACGTCGCTATCCGGGGCAAGCGGCTGGACGGGCACCGGTTCGTGCCGGAGGCGCTGAAGGCCGGGGCGGTCGCCGTGGTCGTGGACAATGCCGAAGCAGTGCCGGTCGGCGCGTGTGCCATCGTCGTAGGCAACACAACCGAGGCGCTGGCCCGGATTGCGTTCCGGCATCGCGAGCGGATGGGGGCGCGGGTCGTCGCAATCACGGGCAGCAACGGCAAGAGCACGACCAAGGAAATCCTCGCCGCCATCCTGGCCCTGAAGTTCAAGACTCTGAAGCCCGAAGGCAGCTTCAATAATGACATCGGAGTCCCGCTGACCGTGCTGCGCATGACCCGTGAGATTGAGGCCGCAGTGTTCGAGATTGAGATGAACGAGCTGGGTGGGACCGCGCGGCTGGCGCGCATCTGCCGGCCCGAGGTCGGCGTGATAACCAATATCGGCGACACTCATCTTGAGTTCATGAAGGACCGGCACGGCGTCGCAGAGGAGAAGGCCGAGTTGCTGCAGGCGCTGCCGGAGAAGGGTGCGGCCGTGCTCAATGCCGATGACCCGCTGGTCATGGCTATCGGGTCTGTGTATGCCCCTCCCAGACGAGTGACTTTCGGGCTTGAGGAGAAGGCTGAGGTGTTCGCTACCAACGTCCGCGATGACGGGCTTCGTGGCAGCCGGTTCAAGCTGCTCGGCAAGTACGAAGTCGAGCTGCCGATACCGGGCAGGCACAATGTCGCCAACTGCCTTGCCGCCTGTGCTGCCGCGTACGCGATGGGCATGTGGCCCGGCGACATGCCGGAAGCTATTGCCGGCCTGAAGCCGCTGCCGATGCGGCTGCGGGTACTGAGATTTGGCGAGACCACGCTGATTGAGGACTGCTACAACGCCAATCCGCAGTCGGTGAGGGCAGCGCTTGAGGTGCTGCGCCAGAGCGCCCTGGCTGAACACCGCGTCGCTTTTCTAGGAGACATGTTGGAGCTGGGCGAATCGGCGCAGACTCAACACGAGAGCCTGGGTCACGATGTAGGGGTACTTGTAAATAGACTAGCACTGGTAGGGCCGCTGGGCGAGTTCACTGCCAGTGGGGCACAAGCAGCCGGTCTGGCTCAGATTCGACGGTTCGAGACCAGCGCCGAGGCCCGGGAGGCGCTGTTTGACATCATCCGGCCCGGAGATACAATCCTAGTCAAAGGTTCCCGAGCCATGGCCATGGAGCTCGTCAGCCATGAGATTGTGAGATACTATGACAAAAGAGACTAAACCGGCTTCCGACGGCGGACCGGGTTCTTCTTCGTTCCCGCCGATTCAATTCACCGACACGACGCTGCGCGACGCGCACCAGTCGCTCTGGGCCACGCGCATGAAGATTGCCGACATGCTGCCCGTGCTCGAGCACTTGGACAAGGTCGGGTACTGGTCGCTCGAGATGTGGGGCGGAGCGACATTCGACGTCTGCATGAGGTTTCTGAACGAAGACCCGTGGGAGCGTATCACCGAGATCCGCAAGCGGGTGAAGAACACCAGGCTGCAGATGCTGCTGCGCGGGCAGAACGTGGTCGGGTACAAGAACTACCCGGATGACGTGCTCGAGGAATTCGTGGCCCGGTCGGCCGACCGCGGGCTGGATGTCTACCGCGTGTTCGACGCCCTGAACGACGCGCGCAACCTGGAACGGGCCGTAGAGCACGTGAAGAAGCACGGCAAGCACGCGCAGGGCACGCTCTGTTATGCCATCTCGCCGGTGCACACGATTGAGTATTACCTGGCCCGGGCCCACGAGCAGAAGGAGATGGGCATTGATTCTATCTGCATCAAGGACATGGCCGGAATCATCTCGCCGACCATGGCGTATGACCTGGTCAAGGCGCTGAAGGAGACAATCGGCCTGCCGGTGCAGCTCCACTGTCACGCGTCCAGCGGCATGGCGGTGGCGTCGTACCTGAAGGCGGCCGAGGCCGGCGTTGACGTGATTGATACCGCGACCGCGCCGCTGGCCTTTATGACCTCTCAGCCCGCGGCCGAGACCATGGTTGCGTGCTTTGCCGGCACGTCGCGAGACCCGGGGCTGAACATGGCCGAGATGGAGATTGTTGAGTCACATTTCGCCAAGCTCTCGGCCGGGCAGTGCATTACGCTGCCCAAGGTGGTGGACTCGATGGTCATCATTCACCAGATTCCGGGCGGGATGGCTTCGAACCTGCTGTCCCAACTCAAGGAGCAGAAGGCCGAGGACCGGCTGCAGGAGGTGCTGGAAGAGGTGCCGCGCGTGCGCGAGGACCTGGGGTTTCCGCCGCTCGTGACCCCGACCAGCCAGATTGTCGGCGTGCAGGCGGTACACAACGTGCTGGCAGGGGAACGGTACAAGCGTGTGACCCGCGAGACCAAGGACTACGTGAAGGGTCTTTACGGCCGGGCGCCGGCACCGATTCGTGAGGCGGTGGCTCTGAAGATACTAGGCGATGAGAAGCCGATAAAGGGCCGGCCTGCGGACCTGCTCGAACCGGCCATGCCCAGGGCGCGCAAGGAACTGAGCAAGGACATGGTTCAGCACGAGGAGGACTACGTATCCTACGCCATATTCCCCGAAGTGGCGCTCAAGTTCTTCCAGTGGCGCAAGAATCCGACCGCACCCACGGGGACTGTCCCCGAACGGGGACTGTCCCCAAAACCGCAGCCGGCACCGAACCCGGCTCCTCCGCCGGAAGATCCGCAGGTGCGACGCCTGCGCGGGCTGATAGAGATCGTCGCGACCCATTCCGTTACCGATTTCGAGTGGGAACACGAGGACGAGAAGGTGCGAATCAGGCGCGGTTCCGGAGAGCCGGCGTCAGCACCGGCCCGTCCCGCAGCGTCTGTCCCGCAACCTGTCGCCGAGCCGGTTCATGTTGCGGCCCAACCCGCGTCCGAGCCCGCCGTTCAGGTTGTACCCGCGCCGACGCCGCAAGCACCTCCGGCAGCAAAGCCGGCAGCCAACACCGAAGAGGTGACGTCGCCGATGGTCGGGACGTTCTATTTGAGGTCCAGGCCCGAATCTCCGTCGTTCATCGAGAAGGGCGACGTGGTCGAGACCGGCCAGACGCTCTGCATCGTGGAAGCGATGAAGCTGATGAACGAAATCCAGGCCGAGAAGAAATGTAAGATAATCGACATCCTGGTTGACGACGGCGAGTCGGTCGAGTACGGCCAGCCGCTCGTCATCATCGAGCCGCTCTAGTTCCGGCGCCGCCGCTCAGTCCGGCGGCCTCAGCACAGACCGAAAAGCATCCAATTAGCAGGAGGATTAGTGACCGGTAAGTACGAAGAGATAATGAAACGCTCGCTGGGCAGCCCGGAGCAGTTCTGGGCCGAGCAGGCCGAGAAGCTGCACTGGTTTCGAAAGTGGGACAAGGTGCTCGATTCGAGCAAAGAACCGTTCTACCGCTATTTCACCGGCGGCGAGACCAACATGTGCTACAACGCGGTTGACCGGCACGTCATTTCCGGCGCGGGCGACCACATCGCCGTCATCTGGGAAAGCCCGGAGACCGGGCTGAGCCGGAAGATTACCTACCGTGAGTTGCTGGACGACATCAATGCGTTCGCAGCGGTGTTGCTGGAGCACGGAGTGCAGAAGGGCGACCGCGTGCTCATCTACCTGCCGATGGTGCTGGAGACGATGGTTGCCATGCTCGCCTGCGCGCGCATCGGCGCGCCCCATGCGGTCGTGTTCGCGGGCTTCAGTACCGAGTCGCTGGCCGACCGTATTGACGACGCGGGCGTGAAGCTCGTCGTGTGCGCCGACGCGGGCAAGAGGAAGCAGAAGGTCGTCGACCTGAAGGGGATTACGGACAAGGCGCTTGAACTCGCCGAGAACAAGGTGCCCGTGGTCATCGTCCTCGACCGCGGACTCGGCAAGTGGAACCGCGTTGCGGGCCGGGACAAGCTTTGGTCGGAGGAGATGGCGAAGCACCGCGGGGCAAAGGTCGAGTGCGTGCCCGTCGAGTCGAACCACCCGCTCTACCTGCTTTATACGTCCGGCACGACCGGCAAGCCCAAGGGCGTGGTCCGCGATACCGGCGGCCACATGACCGCGCTCGCCTGCTCGATGCCGCTGATTTACGGCACCAGGCCCGGTGACGTCTATTTCTCGACGTCCGACTTTGGTTGGACCGTTGGGCACAGCTACGTATGCTACGGACCGCTACTGGCAGGTCTCACGACCGTCGTGTTCGAGGGCACGCCGGACTTTCCGGACCCGGGCGTCTGGTGGCACGTGTGCGAGAAACACAAGGTGAACGTCATGTTCTCTTCGCCGACCGCGATGCGGATGTTGCGCAAGTTCCCTTCGGACTGGTTCGAGAAGCACGACCTGTCGGCCCTGCGGTACATATTCCTGGCCGGTGAGCCGCTCGACGAACCGACCTGGCAGTGGGCAAAGGACGCCTTGAAGAAGCCGGTGATCGACCACTACTGGCAGACCGAGTCGGGCTGGCCGATGTTGTCCAACATGCCCGGCGTCGAGATGCTGCCGTTCAAGCCGGGTTCGCCCACGAAGTCGGTGTACGGCTGGGACCTGATTGTCGTCAACGAGAACGGCGACGAAGTCCCGGCCGGGACGCGCGGGCTGCTCGTTGCGCGGCCGCCGCTGCCCGCCGGTACGTTCCTCACGCTCTGGGGCGACGACGAGCGGTACGTCCAGACCTACTGGAAGCACTTTCATAACAAGTTGCTCTTCTATACCGGTGATTACGCGATTCGGGACGAGGAGGGCTACTTCTGGGTGCTGGGTCGGGCCGACGAGGTCATCAATATTGCCGGGCACCGGCTGGGCACGCGCGAGGTCGAGGAAGTCATTTCCGGCCACCCGGCTGTGGCCGAGGCCAGCGCAGTCGGCGTCGCCGATGAGCTGAAGGGGCAGGCGATTGTCGGCTTCGTGGTCCTGAAGCAGGGCCAGGAGCCGAGCGACGCAACCCGGAAGTCCATAATCGCCCTCGTGCGCGAGAAGATCGGCGCGATCGCCGCGCCCCGGGACCTCCAGTTCGTCAAGATGCTGCCCAAGACACGTTCGGGCAAAGTCATGCGCCGAGTCCTGAAAGGCCTGTGCGAAGGTGCTAAGATGGGCGATCTGACTACGCTCGAAGACGGGGCGTCGGTCGAGGAAGTGAAGAAGGCCGTCGAGACCATGGCCGCCGGGGGCGGACAGTAGGAATCAAGGAACGATTCTGCCCGGAGTGGGCCTGATGGGGTTGACTTTCGGGCGGTTTGTGGCAAGCTTACAGGCGTGAAGCACATCGAACACGCGATACTCGAAAAGGAAATCAAGTTCCTCGACCTGAAGTACTCGGACCTGACCGGCCGGCTTCGACACGTGACCCTGCCGGTTGAGCAACTTGAACATGCGGTGAAGGACGGCATCGGGTTCGATGGTTCGTCGGTGGCCGGATTTCGGACGGTGGATGCCGGCGACATGGTGCTGAAGCCGGACCTCGAATCGGCCTTCATCGATCCCTTTGCCCATGAGCCGACCGTTTCTTGCTTCGCCGAAATCTACGAGAGCGACGGCAAGCGCAGGTACGAGCGGGATCCGCGGGCAATCCTGCAGCGGGCGATAGCTGCGCTGAAGAAGGAAACGCACGCGGACGAGGTGATGGTCAGGCCCGAGTTCGAGTTCTACCTGTTCAACAAGGCCGAATTCTGGACCGACGATTCGTCGGCGGCGTATCGTATCGAGACCGACGAGTTGAGACACGATGACCCGTCGGGATTCTCACTCTTCAAGGGCCCGGCGTACCACGTCGCCCCGCCCTTTGACCGCAGCTCCGATTTCCGGTCAGAGCTATCATTGTTGATGACCCGGTGCGGCGTACCGGTGAAGTACCACCATCACGAGGGCGGCCGCTATTCGCAGGTCGAGGTCGAACCGATATTCATGTCCGCGAAGCGCGCGGCCGACGGCATCATGCTGAGCAAGTACCTGGTGCGCAACCTCGCGTTCAAGCACGATAAGAGCGCCACCTTCATGCCCAAGCCGATATTCGGTGAAGCCGGTTCCGGGATGCACGTGCATATGTTTCTGCAGAAGACCGGAGACGGAGGACGGGGGACGGGGGGCGGCGGAGAGAGAGGAACGAAGAACGAGGACGGCGGCGTCTCGCTGTTCGGGGACGAGAAGGGGCCGGCTAAGCTGTCGAAGCTGGCCATGCAATACATTGGCGGCATTCTGAACCACGCGCCGAGCCTGTGCGCCCTGACCAACCCGAGCACCAATTCGTACCGTCGGCTGGTGCCGGGGTACGAGGCACCGGTGCTGGTCTTCTTCTCGCTCGCCAACCGGACCGCGGCAATCCGGATTCCGGGCTACATTACGACCGCGGCCGAGATGGCAATTGAGTACCGGATTCCTGATGCCACTGCCAATCCGTACCTGTCGCTGGCCGCGATTCTGATGGCCGGACTGGATGGGATTCGCTCCAAGACCGACCCGGGCCTGCCGCTCGCCGGGCGGTTCGATATGCTCGACCTGACTCTGGGCAAGAAGGCCGTGCCGTTCTCACTGGTGCGGGCGCTCGACGAACTGAAGAAGGACAACGCCTACCTGGCTCAGGACGGGGTCTTCACACAAGAGACAATCGATAAGTGGGTCGAAATAAAAATGGACGAGGTCGAGGCAGTCGCCCGCCGGCCCCATCCCTGGGAGTTCAGCCTTTACTATGGCTGCTGATTCCGGGCCGGTCGTCAACTTCGAAGACCTGCTGGCGCGGGCCAGAGCCCGCGGTTCCCGGCGCTGCGTGGTTGCGTGCGCCGAGGACTGCGCGACGATTGAGGCGTTGCACGCGGCAAAGCAGGCGGGAATTGCCGACGGCGTGATGTACGGCGACGAGCAGCGGATCAACACCATCAGCGCGAGCCAGAAGATAGCACCGGGTGCGTTCACGATTCGCGGAACGGCGTCCCAGCCGGAGTCAATCCGCTCGGCAATCGAGGACGTAGCGAAGAACGGGGACTTCCTGATGAAGGGGCAGGTTGACACCGCCACTTTTCTGCGGGGCGTGCTGGAGGAAGACCTGGGCCTGCGGGGAGAGCACATTCTTTCACACGTGGCGTTGCTTGAACTGCCGACCTACGACAAGGTGCTCTTCATTACCGATGGCGGCATAAATGCCGAACTGGACCTCCGGCGGAAGATAGACATTGTACGCAATGCCGTCGAGTTGGCGCGGCTGCTGGGCATCGGCCGGCCCCGAGTTGCGCTGCTATCGGCAGTCGAGAAGATAACCCTGAATATCGCGGAAACGCTCGACTGGGCGATTGTTACGAGGATGGGAGACCAGGGCGAGTTCGGTGAAGCGGTGATTGAGGGGCCGCTGGCCCTCGACATCGCCTTCTCGCCCGAGGCGGCGAAAATCAAGCGGGTCGCGAGCGAGGTATCAGGGCACGTTGACATCCTGGTCGTGCCGTCGCTGGCAACCGGCAACATCCTTGCCAAGGGACTGCAGTACCTGGGCGGGGCCAAGGGCGCGGGCATCATCGTCGGTGCGAAGAAGCCGATTGTCATGCTGTCGCGGGCCGACTCGCCGGAGACGAAGCTATATTCGTTGGCGCTGGGGAACCTGGCGTCCTGAGGCAGTTACGAGTTGCGAGTGTCGAGTTGAGGAGGTGACATGGAGAAGCGGATAGCGATACTGACCGACAAGGCGCCCAAGCCGATTGGGCCATACAGCCAGGCAGTGCAATACGGCAGTTTGGTCTTCACGTCCGGGCAGATACCGATTGACCCGAAGACCGGCGACCTTGTTGCCGGCGACATCGTGAAGGAGACCGAGCAGGTGCTCACGAATCTCGCCGCGGTCCTGGCCGCGGCCGGAACGAGCCTTGAACGGGTGGTGAAGACCACAGTGTTCCTGACTGACATGGGTCTATTCGGCCGTGTCAACGAAGTCTACGCCCGGCACTTCAAGGAGCCGTTCCCGGCCCGTTCGACAGTGCAAGTTGCAGCCCTGCCCAAGGGCGTATCAATCGAGATAGAGGTTGTCGCTGAAGTCTAGCCTCCTGCTGGCGCTGGCGTTCGCCGCCGCTGTCGGCATGTCCCCGGCGGACATCACTCGGGCGCGCGACTTCGGCTACCGGCAGCAGTACGATTCCGCGTTGGCGATTACGTCCGCGGCAATCGCCAGCGACCCGTCCGACCCGGCCGGGCTCTACTGGCGGGCAAGCCTCATCCAACTGCTCAACTACGATTCCGTCGACAAGTCGCTGGCCGATTCGTTCCACGCGCTGAGCGACCGCACGGTCGCGCTGTGCCGAGGCAACCTGCAACGTAACCCCGACGATGCACTGGCTCACTTCTATCTCGGGATGATCCAGCTCAACCGGGCGACCTTCCTCGGCTGGCAGCAGCGGGGGCTGTCGGCGTTCAAGGTGCTGTTCGGCGTCGCGCCGCAGTTGAACGCGGCGCTGGCCGCCGACCCCACTCTGACTGATGCGCAACTCGGTATCGGCGTGGTCGAATTCTTCAAGGCCGGCGCGAACCGGTACGTGCTGGGTTTGAGCCTGTTCGGCTCGAAGAAGAAGGCATTCCGGCTGGTGACGCCGGTGGCCGACCAGGACGGTGCGCTCCAGCCCGCAGCCCAGCTTCTGCTTGCGTACATGCTGAAAGAAGACGGCGACTGCGCCGGCGCAGTCCGTTACTGCGGGAAACTGCTCGACCGCTACCCGGACAACCGCACAGCGCTCCGCCTGATGCGCGACGCGCAATACCGGGGCGGCATGCTGTCGGCCGCGCTGGCGACCGGCCGCCGCGTGGAGCAGGAGGTTCTGAGAGCAACTCCCGGCAACCGGTACGCGCTGTCCGAGAACTGGGTCGTCTGCGGCAAGGCGTTTGCCCAGCTCGGGCAGACAGACAGCGCGCGGGCCAAGTTCGACCGCGTGATTGCGTGGGAGCCGTACGCGGACGAAGTGCCCTGGTTGCCGAACTACGTGCGCGAGGCGAAGCAGTGGCTGAAGAAGTTCTGAGGGGACTGTCCCCGAATGGGGACTGTCCCCAAAGCCGTCCGGTGGTTGTACTCGGGGTCGGCAACCGGCTCCGCGGAGACGACGCCATCGGCTGCGTCCTCTGCGACGAACTGGGCAAGGAGAGGATTCCAGGATTCAAGGATTCAAGGGGTCCAGTTCCGGACACTGGAATCCCTGACCCCTCGACCCCTCGCCCCCTTTCCTTTGAGCGCCGGGGACTGTCCCCGTCCGGCGATTCCGAGTCCTGTCCCGGTGACATACACGTCATCGACTGCGGCGATACACCGGAGAACTACGTCGAGCCGGTTGCGAAGCTCGCGCCGCGCCGGATACTCGTGATTGACTGCTGCGACTTCGGAGCTGAGGCGGGCGAGTTCCGGCTGTTCAGCCGACAGGAGATTGAAGAGCTCTCCTATGGACTGCTCTCAACGCATACGCTGCCGCTGTCTCTGACCGTCGAGCTCCTCTCGGCCGAAACCGGCGCGGCAATCGAACTCCTCGGCATACAGCCCGAGCGAATTGAGTTCGGGGAAGAGATGTCCGAGCCGATCCAGCGCGCGCTACCGGCCGTGGTCGAGTTCGTGCGCAATTGGGCGCGGGTTTCACAGCCCGGCGCATAGCCCGCTCCGGCGTTCCTGCGCCGGTGCGAACCTGAGCGCCGTCGCCCGCGCGCGAAAGCTCACTTCAGAGTTGGCCGGGAAGCTCCTCCGAAAGGTCCCCGGAGAGTGTCTTCGAGAGTTTATTCAAGAGCGTGTTCGAAAGCTCGGCCCAAAGCGCCGGCAAGAGCTTCGGCCATCGCTTCGCGACAAGGGCGCGCCAAAGGTCGCGTCGAAGCTCGTGAAGAAGTTCCGTCCATTGCTCAAGTCAAACTTCGGTTCAGAGTCCGGTCTCAACCTCAACCTAAACCTTAGCCTATTCCTCAGTCGAAGTCCTCTTCGACTGCCGCCCTGAGAGCAGGGGAGGGTATTTCGCGGAAATCGTGAATAGTGAATTGAGAATACAGAAGTTAGGCTGCGTTTCGGCGAGTCACGGAATGTGCAGTATAATACACACGTAGAGATGCGAGAGTGAGCAGCGAGCATGACCGTCCGTGCCATGCGCTCGCGATTCAGCGCTCCGCGCTCATCGCTTTCCCCGAATGCTCCTGCATCCGTTGCTCTTCGTAGTGCAACGCCTTCCACCGGTATTAGAGAAACCACGACCCCAAAACGTAACATTCCCCGGACGGAAAACCGGGACTGTACCGGATCGCGGCCTGCTCCTGGCAGGCCGGGGACTGTCCCAGGTTTTCCGGCCACGCCATCGTGTCCCAACTCCTTTTCCTCCCGAGATTTCCGTCCGCTTCCGCCATTTTGCGCTCTGCATTTTGCGCTCTGCATTTTGACTTCGTCTCGGTGAATTTCCGTCCCCTAGACCATCCGGGGAGGCCTTTCCCTCTATACAGCCCTTGTCCCAGCACCCGCAACAGCACCCGGCCTTCGTCTCGCAACAGCCGTCGCCCCAGCCCTTGTCCCGGCACCCGTAACAGCGCCCGGCACTCGTCTCGTAACAGCACTCGTTTCAGCCCTCGTCCCAGCACCCGCAACAGCGCCCGGTCATCGTCTCGCAACAGCTATCGCTCCAGCCCTTGTCCCAGCACCCGCAACAGCGCCCGGTCATCGTCTCGTAACAGCTATCGCTCCAGCCCTTGTCCCAGCACCTGCAACAGCCCTTGATCCAGCCCCTGCAACAGGTCAACCAACAGCAGCCGCTCCTGCTCCTGCAACAGCTCTTAGTTCTGCACCTGCCCCCTTTTTCGCACAATCCATTCGACCCTTTGCCCTTCACTGCCAACTGCAGACCGCTCACTCCAAACCGGGGCTGAGCCGCCCTGAACGAAGTGAGAGGGTCTCTTCTCTTCGTTCCTCGCGCCCAACGGCCGCGTCCGCCATTTTGCATTTTGACGTTTGCATTTTGACCTTTGACTTGGCGGCTGCGCCGCCCTCGCCCTCGCTCCGGCACCTGCACCAACAAAACCTGGAGCGCAACTTCCCGTCGTGCCTACCTTCGCCCGCCCGCAGATTTGCCTTTTGGCTTCTGACCTCTGACTTGACTCCGCCGCCTCTCTGCCTGCTTTCATCCGTCCTCTGCCTTCCGCTCCTCTCTGCGGTTTTGACCTTTGCCTTTTGCCTTTTGACCTTTGACTTGACTCCTCACCTGCTCCGGCTATCCTCAAACCCTGATGGGAAACGCACCCGACACCCTTCTGCGTCTCATCGGCCGCTTCGGCCATGACCGCGACGCCTGTCTGTCCGGCAGCTACGACGCTGCTTGGGAAACACCTTATGGGAGACACATCGCTTGACTGCCTATGGGATTGAGACGCGATGACGGGTTGAGCTTGATAATACGCACTCCCGCACTATGATGACGCATGGCTAATCACAAGGCTGAGTTCAGTCGGGCTGCGCGCTTCGCTATTCTGGAATTGGAGAAGCTGCCTCCCGGAGATGATGCTGCTGTGGATGACATTATAGCTAGCTTCCTGGTGGCTGCGGGGGAAACGGTGAGAGTGAGAAACGCAGAGGCTGGTGAAGAGAAAGATCAGGTAACCACTACTACTGCGCGCCGTTCGTCTTCCGAACCGGCTCGCCTGAACCAGCAATCGCGGATGGGTACACAGCCGAGAGCCAGTGTTTACCTTGACGCCTCAGTTGTCTCGGCGCTATTTGACAAGGCTAACCCGGAGCGGCAGGCGCTCACGCAGGCTTTCTTTCGGCGGGCGGCAGATTTCCGTGTCTTCATTTCGGAAGTCACCGTCGTCGAAATCGAGCAAACACCCGATACCATTCTGCGCAACCGGATGAAGCAAGTCGCCGGGCCTCTTGCGGTGCTGGCATTGACTGATGACGCAGAACGTCTCGCCAACGAGTACGTCCGAACCGGCGCTGTACCGGCGGCATACCTGAACGATGCACTTCACATTGCCATCTCCGTAGTCAACGGCATTGACTACCTGTTGAGCTGGAACTTCCGGTACATTGTCCGAAAGCGAACCATGGACATAGCCAGAATGGTGAATACTCTGAGCGGTCTCGGATCAACCGAGATTGCCACGCCTGCCGAACTACTTTAGGAGGAACCATGACCAAGTCATCCATGACGGAACTCAGGAAAATCAGGAAGACGGTAGCGTCGGAGTTTCCCAACGATCCTGCTCTGCAACAAGTCCACATTGCCCAGCGACTGATTGCCCGGCAGGCTGAGTCGAGGGGCATGACAATACCTGAGTACATCCGGTCGCTGCGCAAAGGCCCCGCCGTGCGTCGGCGGCGCGTCGGCTAGGAATCCCGCACACGCATCATCTCGGGAGGATGGGAACGCAAGTCACGGTTTCACGAGACCCGGCATGATGGGACCGGCGCTCCCCAGTGTGCTGCACGCTATTCCTGACGCGGACGATGGAATTGAAGAACCAGCAGGCCCGCGCCCGGCGGCAGGGAGGCGAGGAATGAGGACTGAGGAATGAGGACTGAAGAGTGAGGAGCGAAGTCGGCATTTCTTCCATCTTCCATCTTCCCTCCACCGCTGATGCAAGGCCAAATCCGGCCAAACCCGACGACTCCATCGCTGCCTCGGAATTCCGTCCTCAGGTCCTGACGTGAATCCTCCATCCTCTGACCTCGGTCTTTCTTCCTCCTCCTCCGTCTACCCTCCTCCCTCTTTTTTCCTCCGTCCTCAGTCCTTTTCTCGGCCCACGCCCCGCCGCAGGCGTATTGCCTCGCCTGTCCGCAACCCCGCCCGCAGCCGCCGCACACGTCGCGGCCTTGACGAACATGGAATTAAGTAAGATGTCCCAGAGATTCCGGTGATGATCGATTGCCCGAACCCGAAGCCGATGAGTTCGGACGTCGAGTTCGCCAAATGGTGGTCGAGCGGCATCAAGGAGATGGACGTGGACCGCATCGTCAGGCGCTGGCGCGCGCGAAGAAAAGACCTGTAGTCCGGGCGGTTTACCGATTCATGCCGGGACGCGGAATTCCGCGCCCCGGCTGTCTTGTGCGCCCAGCATGGGCGCTGGCTTGAGAGCGAAAGTCTCTATCACGGAGGTTGATTGCACCAACCGTTAGCCAAAGGCAAGTGCGTCACCGCGAGGTGAGGTGCGAAGGAAGCCGGAGGCA
>Ga0265595_1000208_pt1 | contig 57359 bp, 55 predicted proteins | sample saktaG_15_FD_190148 | JGI IMG/M metagenome (GOLD analysis project Ga0265595, IMG submission 190148) | Saline water microbial communities from Sakinaw Lake, British Columbia, Canada - sak_2013_06_06_50m | ecosystem: Environmental > Aquatic > Non-marine Saline and Alkaline > Saline ... | reverse complement strand
TAGATGCCGGGCTTGATGAGGATGACGTCGCCTTCCTCGGCATCGCCGAGCGCGTCGCCGACGGTCTCGTAGTCGGTCGAGCCGTCCTGCGCCACGACGAGGTCAGCCTCGGGCAGCGCCGGCCGGCTGGCGACGGCGACGGTCGCCTTTGACGGGCAGCGGAGCGACGCCAACGCGAGCAGCAGCGCGGGGATCAGCAGCAGTCGGTCTATTGTTCGAGTCATCTTTACCACCTTTCAGGGCGATTATCGGAAAACGGGAGGCGTTTGTCAAACTGTGCAGAATCCACCGGAATGAAAACCGCCAAGGGCGCCAAGAACGCCAAGGCCCGAACGGAATCAACCGTAGATGACGCAGATGGCCCGGGCAGCCGGAGAGGGAACCACAGATGGACACGGATGGACACTGATGGGCCGAACCGGACGGAGAGGACGTCCACAGATTACGCAGATTATACAGATTGCCAGGACCCGAGCGGACGGGGAGGACTAGCCGCAGATGACACGGAGTGTCACCCCGACTCGGAGGACGGGTCTCGGGCGAAGTCAGAAGCCAGAGGCTAGAAGCTAGAGTGCAGAATCCCGGATACTGGAAACTGGGAACTGGTCACTGGTACATGAGTTTCACACGACCCAGCGGTCGAAGGCGGCGGGCCAGTCTTTGTCGAGCTTGCCCTCGGTCACGGCACGTTCGAGCACGGCCCGGGCGTCAGCAGCTTCAAGCGGCGCCCATTTCTGCCAGCGGGTCGGGCCGTAGTTCTGGTATCCTTCCAGCACCGCGCTGGTCCGGCCCATCACCTCGGCCGCTGTTCCGAACTGCTTCTTGAGCTGCTTCGCCTTCTCGTAGGCGAGCTTTAAGAAGGCCGGGTAGCGGTAGTCCCGGCAGATGTGATGGTCGACGACAAGGGTCTTGAGCCCCGGCGCGGCGAGAATCCGGCAGATGTTCACGATGCTGCGGACCAGGTCGTAGTCGGTGGCAAACTGGCCGAGATGGTAGGTCGGGTAGCCGTCGAGCACGACGGTCTGGGCCTTGGCCGAGCAGATGATGTCGGTCGTCGCCGGCTCGAGCGGGCCGCCGACGTCGGACGTGACGAGTACCTTTTCTTTGCCCCGGTTAACGGCGGTCATTATCACGGTCCCGGGTTCGGCATCGCGGGCGCCGTGCCAGACCGCGGGGGAGAACTCGATGGCCGTTTTCCTGAACTTGAACTTGCGGCCGTCGGCCCAGACTTTCTGCTCAGGTAGACCGTCAATCATCTTGAAGAACCGCGCCGCGGTGTCGGCCTGTTTCGCGGACATGATTGCCGGGTCGCGGGCAAGCAGGGTCTTGCCGCCGTACATGTCGCTCTCGCGCGATAGCTGGAGATGGTCGAGGTGGTAGTGAGAGATGACGATGGCCTGGGACTTGGCGCAGGAGGCGCGCACCGCCTCGTGATACTCGGTGAGTAGGGCGTGGCGCTTCTCGATCGGCAGGGGGAAGGAGTTGGCTTCGACCGCGGCCCCCGGATCGATTGTGACCGTGATGTCCGGAGTCTCGACGCGCACGCACATCGACTTGACGCCGAAGGAGTCGAACGCGACGTAGTGGACGCTGAGCTGCGGGCCTTCGCGGATAATGGGGTCGGTCAGGCGCATAAACTCAGAAAGAGAGAAGAGGGAAGAGTGAAGAGTGAAAGGCGGAATGGGAATAGTGAATTGTGAATAGTGAATAGTGAAAGGTCCGGTTGGGTTTCACTATTCTCAATTCTCTATTCACCCTTCTCCTAGAGGTAGAGGACAAGGTAGTAGAAGGCGGGGATGGCGAAGAGGAGGCTGTCGACGCGGTCGAGGAAGCCGCCATGGTCGGCGAGCGCGGAGGAAGTATCTTTGACCCCGACCGCCCGCTTGAACATCGACTCGAACAGGTCACCGGCCTGCGCAATCGTGCCGAGCCCGATGCCGACGACGGCCAGCCACCAAATCGGTCGGGACGAGAACGGCATGAGGAAATGGAGATAGGCGGCGGACAAGGCGGCGGAGAAGACGAGCCCGGCAATGTAGCCTTCGATGGTCTTGTTCGGGCTGATTGCCGGAGAGAGTTTGTGGCGGCCGAGGAGCTTGCCGAAGACGAGCCCGGCAGTGTCGTTGACCCAGGTCAGGGCAAGGGGGAAGAATACGAGCCACGGCGACCAGCACCGGCTGACCGCGAGGTTCTTGAGCAATACCAAGTGCGCCGGGAAGAAGCCGAGGTAGATGAGGCAGAACACGCCGTAGACCGGCACGCGCGGCTTGGTCTCACGGGTCGCAACCGCGGCGAGCAGGACGACCGCAATCGGGACGAGCAGGAACCCGGGCAACCAGCCGAAGTACGCCGCGGTAACGATTGCCACGTTCAGAATCGGGAGGAGCCAGCGACTGAGCCGGATTTCCGCCTTGCCCAGGAGCTGGATGAACTCGAACGTGGCAAGGACCACCCATGCCGCGGTGATGACCGCGATGACCTGCCGATAGGTGAAGATGGCGGCAAAGATGGCGACCCCGAGTCCGGCTCCGACCAGGATTCGGCGGACCCAGCTATTCTTCATCAATGCGGCCGAAACGGCGCTGCCGTTGGGCATAGTCCTCGATTGCGGCGAGCAGTTCGGCCTTGCGGAAGTCGGGCCACAGGGTCTCGGTGAAGTACAACTCGGTGTAGGCGGACTGCCACAAGAGGTAGTTGGAAATCCTGCGGTCGCCGCCGGTGCGGATGAGCAGGTCCGGGTCAGGCAGCGACGGGTCGTAGAGCAGAGCGCCGAATTCGGCCTCGGTCTGGGGCGCCTTGCCAGCCTCGACCGCGCGGCGGCAGGCGTCGATGATTTCGGTGCGGCCGCCGTAGCTCAGGGCAAGGGTTAGGGTGATGCCGGTGTTCTTCGAGGTGTCGGCGATAAGGCGGGCCATGGCGTCCTGCAGGGTCTGGGGCAGGTCGGCGACGCGGCCGATGGTGCGGACCCGGACGTTGTTCTTGATAAGCCCCGGCCGTTCATCGCCGGCGGCAATCGCCATCAGCTTCATCAGTAGCTCCACCTCATGCTTGGGCCGGAACCAGTTCTCGGTCGAGAAGGTGTATGCAGTAATGTACTTGACCCCGGCGTCGTGGCCGGTCTCGACCGCTTCGTGCAGGGACTTGACCCCTTCCTGGTGGCCGATGGCGCGGGGCAGGCCCTTCTGCTTGGCCCAGCGGCCGTTGCCGTCCATGATGACGGCGATGTGGCGGGGAATCTTGTTCAACGCTTCGGAGTCCGACGGGTCAGACCGGTCGGACGTGTCCGACCCAAGCCGGTCACTTCTCCATGATCTCGGCTTCCTTGCGCTTCAGGAGTTCGTCGAGCTTCTTGATGAACTCGTCGGTCATCTCCTGAACCTTCTTGGTGCCGGTCTTGGAGTCGTCCTCGGTAATCTTCTTGTCTTTTTCGAGCTTCTTGACCGCGTCGTTCGCCTCGCGGCGGAGGTTGCGGACCCCGATGCGCGAATCCTCGGTCAGCTTGGCGCAGAGCTTGGCCAGTTCGCGCCGCCGTTCTTCGGTCAGGGCCGGTATCGGCAGGCGGATGAGGTTGGCTTCGACCTTGGGCGTGAGCCCGAGTTCGGCCTTCTGGAGCGCCTTCTCGATTTCGGGCAGAACCGACCGGTCCCACGGCTGTACCACTATCTGGCGCGGCTCGGGCACGGAGATACTCGCCACCTGTTTCAGCGGCGTGGGCTGGTCGTAATAGTTGACCTTGACGCCGTCGAGGATTGCCGGGTTGGCGCGCGCCGTGCGGATGCGGGCAAACTCGGTTTCGAGTACCTCGATGCTCTTGGTCATCTTCACACGGTATTCAGCGTAGACTTTGTCTAACATACAAGACTCCCGATTCGTTTTCCCTTTATGATGTCAAGGATAACCCCTGACCTCGCGATGTCAAATACCACTATCGGAATCTTCCGCTCCATGCACAGGGCGAAGGCGGTCAGGTCCATCACCGCCAGGCGCTCGACCAGGGCCTGTTCGAAACTGAGCCGGGGATAGAGCTTCGCGTGCGGGCTTTTCTCCGGGTCGGCGGAATAGACGCCGGATACGCGCGTCCCTTTGAGGAGTACATCCATCCCGAGTTCGGCGGCCCTGAGGGCGGCGGCCGAATCGGTCGAAAAGAAGGGGTTGCCGGTGCCGCCGGAGAGGACCAGAATCCGGCCTTCCTTCAGTGCTTCGCGCGCCTGCCAGATGTCGTAACCCGCCGCCGTGCCGGGAACGCCGATCGCCGAGAAGTGGCGTACCCGCGCGCGGGCCCCGAGCAGCTCAGTCAGCTTGATGCCGTTGATGACCGTGGCGAGCATGCCGGCCTTGTCCGCCGCGGCCTGATCCATGTCCCGGGTGTCCCGGCCGCGCAGGATGTTGCCGCCGCCCATGACCACGGCGAGCCGGACTCCGTCCGTGCGGGCCTTGATGAGCTGGTCGGCAACCCGCTTCAGCAACTCGAAGTCACTGAAGCAGTCGCCGGATATTTTGAGCAGGACTCGATTGTAGCGCCGGTTACTCACCGAGCTTGAATCGAGCGAAACGCCGGATGATGGTGTTCTCGCCGAACTTGGCGATGGTTTCCTTCAGGTAGTCGCCGACGGTCTTCTCGGGCGCCTTTACGAAAGGCTGCTCGAGCAGGCAGACGTCGGCGTAGAACTTCTCAAGTTTGCCCTGCACGATCTTCTCCACGATGTTGGCCGGCTTGCCGGACTCGGCAACCTGTTCTTCGTAGATGCGCTTCTCGCGGTCGATTACGTCGGCGGCGATGCCGGTCCGGTCAATCGCCACCGGGTCGGCCGCGGCGATGTGCATGGCGAGGTCGCGCACGAACCGGCGGAACTCCTGGTTGCGGGCGACGAAGTCGGTCTCGCAATCCACCTCGATGAGCACGCCTAAGCGCTCGCCGGGGTGGATGTAGGACTCAACGACGCCGGCCGCGGTCGGCCGTTCGGCCTTCTTCGCCGCCTTGGCGATGCCCTTGGTGCGCAGAATCTCGATTGCCTTCTCAACGTCGCCGGCCGCTTCTTCGATGGCGGCCTTGCAGTCCATCATGCCCGCCCCGGTGCGGCGGCGCAGGTCAACAATTTTCTCGGTGGGCTGACTCACTGCGCATCCTCGGTATCGAACTGCTTCCGGCCTTCCATCACGGCGTTGGCAACCATGCCGGCGACCAGCCGGATGGAGCGGAGCGCGTCGTCGTTGCCCGGAATCGGAAAGTCGATGCCGTCCGGGTCGCCGTTGGTGTCGATCAGGGCGATGACCGGAATCCGGACCCGCTTCGCCTCGGCCACTGCCGTCGCCTCGCGGACCGGGTCAACCACGAACACCGCGCCGGGCAGCCGGTCGAGGGCCTTCAGGCCGGCGAACACCCGCAGCAGCTTCTTGTGTTCGCGCTGCAGGAGCAGGGCTTCCTTCTTGGTCGTCTTGCCGTACTGGCCTTCGTTGATCATCCGTTCGAGGTCGGAGAGCCGCGTGATACGGGTCGAAAGAATCTCGAAGTTGGTGAGCAGGCCGCCCAGCCAGCGCTCGGTTACGTAGCAGGAACCGCAGCGGGTGGCCTCTTCCTCGACGATCGGCCGGGCCTGCTGTTTCGTCCCGACGAAGAGAATGTCCCGGCCCGCCTCGGTGATGTTACGCACCGCGTCGTAGGCGAGGCGCATGCGCTCCAGGCTCTTCTCCAGGTCGATGATGAAGATACCGTGTTTCTTGCCGAAGATGAACGGCTTCATCTTCGGGTTCCAGCGCCGTGAATGGTGTCCGAAATGGACACCGGCCTCGAGCAACTGCTTGATGTTTAACGTTTGGTCCACTGGAAGCGCTTCCTCCTCTTGGCCAGTCCGTACTTCATGCGTTCTTTCTCGCGCGGGTCGCGCTTCAGAAGCTCGGCGCTGCGCAGGGTCTTGCGCAGGTCCGGGTTGTAGGCCACGAGCGCCCGGGCAGCGCCCAGAGCCACGGCCGCCGCCTGAGCAGAGAGGCCGCCGCCCGAACACTGGCACTTCAGGCCGAAGCCAGACGAACCGGTGGTCTTCAATGGCGACATGGCCGCGGTGACGAGGTCGGCCCGGCCAAAGTAAGTGTCGAAAGGCTTGCCGTTGACGACTGTGTCGGAGCCGCCCTGAACCAGCCAGACCTTGGCCGTGGTTGACTTGCGGCTGCCGGTAGCAAAGAAGGTTTTGTCCATGTTATTTAATCGGCGTGAGCTTCTGGGCCTGGTGGGTGTGCTCCGGCCCCGCGTAAATGTGGAGCCGCGCCATCCGTTTGGCCTGAAGCCGGTTCTTGGGCAGCATCCGCTTCACGGCCAGTTCAAGCGGCCGGGTCGGGAATCGCTCAACGACCTGGCGATACGTGAATGTCTGCAAGCCACCCGGATACATCGAGTGACGGTGGTAGAGCTTGTCCTCGTACTTGTTGCCGGTGACCTTGATGCCCGTGGCATTGACGACGACCACGTGGTCGCCGGAGTCCATGTGAGGGGTATATATCGGCCGGTGCTTGCCCATCAATAGCACGGCAATCTGCGTGGCGAGGCGGCCCAGGGTCTGGCCACCGGCGTCAAACAGATACCATTCGCTCTTTATGTCGTCTTTTCTGGCGACGTAAGTCTTCATCGTAGCTATCCTTATACCAAATTCGCGACTACTGTCAATGTTAAACGGGCTCACCAATAGACCGTTGATTCCTGCACGGGCCCGAACTCGGCGTCCCGCGGCCGGGTCTCGGCCTTCGGCAGAGAATGGCTATCATACTGATTTCCCGGCACAAATCAATAGCTGAGTTCACGCCCAGGGCACGGACGAGCTACGAGTTGCGAGTTGCGGGTCACGGTTGCATTTGCTTGACTTGGCCGGACATGGTATTATCTTGACTGCCCATGATTGACGGAGTCAAGCTGAAGAAACTGCGGCCGATTCCCGACGAGCGAGGGATGGTGATGGAATTGCTCCGCTCGGACGACGAGTTGTTCCAGAAGTTCGGGCAGGTTTACCTTTCCACCGTGTATCCGGGTGTCGTCAAGGGCTGGCATTATCACAAGGTCCAGACCGACAATTTCGCCATCGTCCGCGGCATGGCCAAGGTCGTGCTTCACGACGACCGCGACGGTTCGCCGACCCGAGGCGAACTGGCCGAGTTCTTCATCGGTGAGCAGAACCCGGTGCTCCTGAAGATTCCGCCGATGGTCCTGCATGGCATGAAAGGCATCGGTGCCAAGCCGGCTTACATGATAAACTGTCCGACCGAGCCGTACAACCCCGAGCACCCGGACGAATACCGCCGGCCGCCGGATGACCCGGCGATTCCCTACGACTGGCGGCGGAGGGAAGGATGAGGAAGGCGACCGCGCGCGTTTTCGCTTCGGTCGAGGAGGGACTGCGCGATATCAAGGCCGGGCGGTTCGTCATTGTGGTTGACGACGATGCCCGCGAGAACGAGGGTGACCTAGTCTGCGCGGCTGGGAAAATCACCGCGGACAAAGTCAATTTCATGGCCCGGTACGGTCGCGGGCTTATCTGCGTGCCGCTGGACGCCGAGCGGTGTCGCCGGCTCGGCCTGCCGCTGCAGACCGAAGGCAACACGGCCCTGCACGGCACCGCCTTCACCGTTTCGGTCGACGCGGCCAAAGGCACGACGACCGGCATTTCGGCGCATGACCGGGCAGTAACGATCAAGGCGCTGGTCAGCCCGAAGACCAGGCCCGAAGACCTGGCGCGGCCCGGGCACATTTTCCCGCTGATTGCTCAGGACGGAGGGGTACTGGTGCGGGCCGGGCATACTGAGGCGACGGTGGACCTGTCGCGGCTGGCCGGCCTGGGCTCGGCCGGCGTGCTGTGTGAGATTATGGCCGACGACGGTACGATGGCGCGGCTACCCGAACTGCGGAGGCTCGCGAAGCGGTTCCGGCTGAAGATTGTCACAATCAGAGATTTGATTGCCTACCGTCGGCAGCAGGAGAAGCTGGTGCGGAAAGTGGTCGAGACCGTGCTGCCGACCGAGTACGGCGACTTCAAGGCCATTGTCTACGAGGACGTAGTCGAACCCTATGCCCACATCGCACTGGTCAAGGGCGACGTCCGGGGCAAGGAGCGCGTGCTGGTGCGGGTTCATTCCCAGTGCCTGACCGGCGACGTGTTCCACTCGCTGCGCTGCGACTGCGGGGCCCAACTGGCGCTGGCCATGAAGATGATTTCACGGGAAGGCCGGGGCGTCGTTCTCTACATGCGGCAGGAGGGGAGAGGCATTGGCATCGAGAACAAGCTGCGGGCGTACGCCCTGCAGGACCGGGGACTCGATACGGTGCAGGCCAACATCGCGCTCGGGTTCGAGCCCGACCTGCGCGACTACGGTATCGGCGCGCAGATCCTCTGCGACCTCGGGCTTTCGAGCATCCGGCTGCTGACCAACAACCCACGGAAGATTATCGGGCTGCGCGGGTTCGGACTCGACGTGGTGGAGCGGGTGCCGATCGTGGTCCGGCCCGGCAAGAAGAACATTCGTTACCTTGTTACCAAGCGGGACCGGCTCGGACACCTGCTCGGCGACCTTGAGAAAGGAATCAAAGATGGAAACCAGGGAGTTTAAGGGCAAGCTGGACGCCACCGGTCGCAAGTTCGCGGTCGTGGTGTCGCGATTCAACGACCTCGTGGGAAAACAGTTGCTCGCCGGCGCGCTTGACTGCCTCGAACGGCACAACGCCAAGGCGGTGGACATCGTCTGGGTGGCGGGTGCCTTCGAGATTCCGGCAGTCGCGCTCCGGCTGGCTTCGGCCAAGAAGTGCGATGCCGTTATCGCGCTCGGCGCCGTCATCCGCGGCGACACGCCCCATGCCGAGTACATATCGGCGGAAGTGGCAAAGGGTCTCGCCCACGTCTACCTGAAGACCGGCGTGCCGGCGGCGTTCGGGGTCATTACTTCGGACACGCTCGAACAGGCGCTGGAGCGGGCCGGCGCCAAGGCCGGCAACAAAGGCTGGACCGCGGCCCTATCGGCCATAGAAATGGCCGATTTGGAGAAGCAGGAACTGGCGTAGGCCGAAAAGTCTGAAGTCTCAAGTGGAAATGACAAAGTCCAGGCGCGGTTCTTTCGTCATTTGCCATTTTTCCTTGGTCATTCGCCGATGACTCATCGGAGGCTTGCCCGCGAGTGTGCGCTCGAAGTGCTGTACCGGCTCGACCTGGTCGGCGACGAACCGGAGCAGACGATTGCCGAGATTCTCCTTCGCAAGAACCCGTCGGAAGAAGCCGAAACGTATCTGCGCCGGCTGGTGGCGGCGGCGCAGGCCAACGAGAAGGAAATTGACTCCAGCCTGCGCAAGCACCTCAAACGCTGGAGGCTGGAGCGGCTGACCGCGCTGGACCGGGCGATTCTCAGACTGGCGGCGGCGGAGATACTGTATTTCGACGACGTTCCGCCCAAGGTCTCCATCAATGAGGCGGTCGAGGTCGCCAAGAAATACGGCGACGACGAAGCGGGCAAGTTCGTCAATGGCGTGCTGGACAGCATCTTCCAGGAGGCCGAGGCTGCCCGGGGCCAGGTTTGAAGTTCGGCATCTTCTCGGACGTGCATGGGAACCTCGAGGCGCTGGAAGCGGTCGTGCGAATGCTGCGGGACAGGGGCGCGACGCAGTTCATCTGCTGCGGGGACATTGTCGGCTACGGTCCCGACCCGAACCTCTGCGTCGAGACTATTCGGCGCATGCACTGCACCGGCGTGGCGGGTAACCACGACTACGGCGTGGTGGGCAAGACCCCGCTCGACGGTTTCCATTCGGCCGCGACCCAGGCCCTGCTCTGGACCCGGAACCTGCTCACCGAGTCGAACCGGCTGTACCTTGAGAACCTGTACCTGGCCGCCGACGACGGGCCGCTGCTTGTCGTCCATTCGTCGCCGTCCGCTCCGGACGCGTGGGAATATGTCCTCACGCTACGCGAGGCGGCGGACGAGATGGAGTACTACCCGGACGGCATTTGTATGGTCGGACACTCGCACCAGCCGCTGGCGGTCGAACGCGCGGCCGGAGGGCAGGCCCGGCTGGTCAGACAGGACAGTTTCGAACTCCGGTCCGATGCCAAGTACTTCGTCAATGCGGGCAGCGTAGGCCAGCCGCGCGACGGCGACCCGCGCGCGTGCGGGTTGCTTTACGACACCGGCGTCCAGACCATCACACGCTACCGCGTTTCCTACGACATTGCGGCGGTGCAGGCCAAGATTCGAGCGGCCGGCCTGCCCGAGTGCCTCGCCTCCCGACTCGAACTCGGCCGCTGAGCCGGCGCCGGCCGCCGCGAACGTCCGGATTTCACCACCAGGACACCAAGTGGCAAGACGAACGGAAACCGCCAAGATGCGAAGGGGAAAGGGGAAATGGCGAAGTGGTAACACGGACATCGAGCCCACGGTCATTCCGAGTGAGTTCGACGAGTCGAGGAATCTCTCAGGACTGCCGCAGATTGCGCAGACGACACACAGTGTCTAAGTGAGTCTGACGCACTGTCCGACAGGGGCCGCCGAGGCCAACCGAAGGGTCTCTCATCTGGAGACTGGTAACTGGCACCTGGAAACCGGCGCTGAGCCGCCCTGAGCGGAAGCGAGAGGGTCTCTCTTGTCTGGGTCACTCGGGAGCTGCAAAGCATTCCTCAAAGCTGCGATGAAAGCTCCTTAGAAAGCTCGCCGGAAAGCTCATCGGAAAGCTTGTTCAAGAGCTTATTCGAAAGCTCATTTCAGAGCACATTTCAAAGCTCGCCCAAAAGCTCACTTCAAAGCTTCTCGCAAAGCTCGGTTCAAAGCTCGCCGAAAAGCTCGAGAAACAGCTTGTTTCAAAGCTTGGCTCAAAGCTCGGTCAAAAGCTCGGTTCAAAGCACATTTCAAAGCTCGTTCAAAACCTCGCTTGAAAGCAGCCCGGGGGGCGGTCCCCAGTCCGTACCCCATACGGGGAAATTGTGTTCCCGCCCACCGCCGGACACTACCTGTAGATTTCCGACAGCCCGCGCCTCCGCAGCCCGCCATCCCCGCGATGACGCTTGGAGCCTGGTGGTTATTGCTGTGCGTGGCTCGCAGTCTTGTTCCTCAGCTTGACAAGCGTCCCAGGCCGCCGCATAATTGCGGCCTATGGACATGGGTGTCCGGCGGGCCCTGACGCACGCCGTGACGTATCAGGCCATGGCCGCACTATCCGCAGGCCCGGCTCGACGCAGGCTCAATTCGCCAGTGTGGTTCCTGGCCGTTGTTGTCATGCTGGCTTCCTGTCTGTGCCGTTGCGGGACCGCAGTTTCGATGTGGCCGTTGCGCCGCGGCCAGTCCGTGGTCGCGCTCGAAGCCGGCGGGCCGGTCGTCAACGTCTTCGGCATCCAGTCGCCCATACCCTACCCGGTCGCCCGCTTCCGCTATGGAGTCACCGACCGGCTGAACGTCTATGCCGGCGGCCACTTGTTGATGCCGGCATTCGGGGACGCCGCGATGGATGCGGGGGCAAGCTATCACTTTCTCGACCAGGCCGGGTGGCGGCCGTGCCTCGGTGTCGGCGCCGGCGCAATCGGGCTGGTCGAGTTTGACGGCGGGGGCGGCACCGTGTTCCTCCCGCAACTGGAGTTGACCGCGAGCTACCTCCGTCCGAATCACTCGCTCTCCTACTTCGGCGTCCACACCCTCTACCAACTGCGCCCGAGGTTCTATATGACCTACTCACCTTACGTCGGTCACAACTTCTCGGTGGGCCGGAAGCTGTCGGTCGACTTTGAGATGAAGTGGTACGCCGCCTACGAGCGCGCCCGGCCGCGCGCCGTCATCTACAGCCTGCCCATCGCCAACCACGGCGGGCTCGGTATCGCCGCCGGGGTCAACTATCACTTCGGAGGCTGGTATCGCTAGACCCGCCCGTCGCCTGCTCGTCCTTGCGTTCCTGCTCCTCGGCGCGAACTGCCTGAAGATGGACCGGTTCCTGTTTGCGCCTTGGATTGTTGACGAGTACCTCCGGCCCGCAGACGTCGACTCGGTTGCCTGGCACGTGCGCGGTATCATTCCGGATACGCTTCACCAGGAAATAGAACTCGTCTCTTCCGGCGGCAACCGTATCTACGGTTTCCTGGTCCAACCGAAGAACGACACGTGCCGCGACGACGTGACCATTCTCTACTGCCACGGCAACTCGCACTGCATCAACCGCTACTGGGGCAGGGTGGAGCTGCTCTGGGAGATGGGCTATCGGGTGTTCATCTTCGACTACCAGGGCTATGGCAAGAGCGAGGGCGGGCCCACCGGCGATGCCTGCCTCGCCGACGGCCGGGCCGCGCTGGCTTTCCTGCGTGGCCGGCCCGAGGTCAACCCGGACCGCGTCATCTACTATGGCTGGTCCCTAGGTACATTCATCACCACGTATCTTGCCGCCGACTCGCTGACTCCCCTGGGTTTGATTCTGGAATCGCCGCCCGCCTCGGCCGACGACCTGGTCAAGGAAGGGACCGTGTTTGACGTCCCGGGCAGTATGCTCACCCGCCTCGATTTCGACAACGAGGAGCGCATCGCGCGCGTCGGGGTTCGGGTTTTGATGATGCAAGGTACTGAGGACGACTACCTGCCGCCCGCACGCCATGCCAAGCGCATTCTTGCGGCGGCCGAAGGCCACACCGTGATAGACATGTGCTGGGCCGAGGGCGCCGGCCATGAGGATGTGCCCTACGTCCTCGGCCCGAGATATGAACAGTCTATTACCGAGTATATCGGGCGCAGAGTAGAGCAACAGTGAAGACGCTCATCGGGCTCTGCGTCGCGGTCACGCTGGCGGCCGCCGGCGCCGAACCGGTGTCCGACATCCCGCCGCTTGACCCGGGTATCATCATGGTTGAAGGGAGCGGCGCAGTCCTGGGTGGCGCGGCCTGCGCGGCCGGGTTCGGGTTCCTGCTCGCACGGCTATATGACCCGTCGGCAGACGTCTGGAAGACGTTCGGCGGCACCGTGCTCGGCGGCAGCCTCGGGTACCCCGTGTTCTGCGGTGTGGGCTGCTGGGGCGCGGCCAAACTGGTCAAGCAGCAGGGCCGGCTGGACGGTGCGGTGGTCGGCGCCTTGGCCGCCACACCGGTCGGGCTGACCATTGCCTGGATCGGAACGCTGGTCGAGCGTCTGCCCCCCGGTTCGATTAAGAGCTCGCCGATATACGTTGCCGCAGCGCTGATTCCGCCCGCCGGCGCAGTCCTCGGCTACAACCTATCCCGCCCCAAAGCCGTAGCCGCCCGTTTGTCGCGTTTTGGCGCTCCGGAGTTGCTGTTCGGGACTGCGGCAAGCGAAGACGGCTCGTCCTATCCGGTGCTCGACTTGAGACTGGTGAACGTCAGATTCTAGGGCGAGCCCTGGCCCCGTTCATCATCTGACGAAACGGAGGTGATTTCGGGGACGCTCTGCCTGAATGTATCCAGATACGTGTCAAGGTAAGCCCAGCCGTAATCCGCTTGAGCATTCGACGCGCCGACAAGCTGCGGCGTGACCGGGCGGTCGAGCCGCGACCGCCGGCAGCTTTCAGCCCCCGATCTATGGCCCGGATGGAGCGGAGCCGGCTGGCTTTCCGCCAGACTTCATCCGCTTAGGATAGCCCGGCTTCTCTTGACCAGCAACATAGCGCCGCGCGGGCCATGCCTGGCGGCGACGTCCCGACGTATGTGCAATCGACTGTTGACAAAGGCCTTGTCCTGGCGCATTATTTCTTAGTCAAATGGGAGGTTAGTATGCAGATGAAGCACGCGGCGGTCACCGCCGCAGTACTGTGTGCGGTCGCCGCTGCTGCATTGGCGCAGCAGCCGGCAATGATATACGGCGATACGCTGGACGAGAGAGCGCTCGCGCTCGTCGAGAGCTCGGACTCGGGGTATTGCCTCGCGGGCTGGACCCGCAGCTACGGGTTCAACGCGCCCGCATTTTCCAACATCCTTGTCATCAAGACCGACCCGCTGGGCGTGCCGCTGTGGTCGCTCGTCTCGGCCGGTGCGGACGACGAGGAGGCGAACTCGATGGTTCGGACTGCCGACGGCGGCTACGCGCTCTGCGGCTGGACGAAGAGCTACGGCCCGGGTGCGCCGAGTCCGAACGTGCTGGTGGCCAAGCTGAAAAGCGCCGGTAACCTGCAATGGGCGTGGGCGCTGGGCGGCAACGCCGACGACCGGGCGTTTTCCATCGTTCAGACTCAGGACAGCGGCTACGCGTTGGCCGGCTACACCTATACGTACGGCCCGGCACCGTACCCGAACCTGCTGGTGATGAAGCTGAAACCGGCCGGGCTGCCCCAGTGGACCAGGGTCTACTGGTGCAACCCGCACCTGGGCGCGGAAGAGGGCTACTCGATAGCCGAAACAAGGGACGGCGGGTTCGCGGTGGCCGGGCGGGCGGAGATCCTGGCCGCGGGCAGCTTCGATGCCTACGTGCTGAAGCTCGACCCGATGGGGAACTTACTGTGGATGAACTTCGTGGGTGGTGCCGCGGACGACGAGGCGTACTCGGTCGCCGAAGACGTGCAGACGAACGTGATGGCCGCCGGTTGGACGAAGAGCTACGGCACCAACCCGGGGGTCACGGCCGACATCTTCGCACTGCAGTGCGCGCCCGGCGGCACCCCGATATGGCAGGCCACCTACGGCTGGGCCGTCCAGGACGAGCAGTTACTGGATGACCGTTCGTTGGTCGCGACCACTGACGGTGGCTCCGCGCTCTGCGGACTGACAAGAAGCGTGGGGCCGGGTACGCCCAGCCCGAACTTCCTGCTGCTCAAGCTTACGCAGACCGGCGCAATCCAATGGGCGTACTCTCACCCGAGCCAGAACTACCCGGGGCTTGCGTCCGACGTGCCCTACCCGCTGATACAGACCGCGGCCGGCGGGTATGCCGCCGCTGGCTGGACCAACAGCTTCGGTTTCCTGGGCAAGGAGGATTTCCACTTTGCGACGTTCAGCCAGAACGGCAGCAGGGAAATCTGCACCGATTCGCAGTTCCCAATTAGGGATTCGTTCCCAATCGACGGCGGCCGGATGCAGGACGAGGAGTGCGAGTTCTCCTGGGATTCGCTGCTGCTGGAGTCCGAGAACGTACGCTACCACCCGATCTGCGATACCGCGGTCGGTGTCAGGGAGCGGCGGCCGGCCCGGGCGCAGAGTCCGCGCGGCGCCCTGCTTGCGGCCGACGGGCGGATATCGCTCGTGCTCCCGCAGGCTGCGGACGTGGACATCCGGATGTACGCGGCCGACGGCCGGCGGCTGGCGGTGCTGGCGCGGGGGAGGTTTGAGGCGGGAGTCCACCGGCTGGTGCTGCCGGCTTCGGCCGCGCCGGGCGTGTACGTCGTGAACGGCAGGGCCGGTGGTACGCCGGTTTCGGTCAAGGTACTGAAGCTCTAGCCGGCATCGCTGCAGCGGCGGGTTCGTACACCGCCGCTGAGACAACAGGGAGAGGGGCGGCCTTGCGGCCGCCCCTTTGATGCTTTGGTTTGTCGCTACTTCAGAACCGCGGTCTTCTGGGCGTAGACGCCAACTGGCGTCTTCACCTGCACGAGGTAGGTGCCGTTCGCGAGCTTCGCGCCATCCAGCTTGAAGGTCATGTGCTGACCGATGGAAGCTGTCTGGACTTCGCTTGCGACCATCCGGCCGTCGGTCGAGAAGACCTTGAGTTCCACCCGTCCTGAGACCGGCGCGGTAAACTCGACCAGAGCCTGACGCCGGAAGGGATTCGGGCTGACCTTGATCGCGTAGGGCTTGATATCAGGTTCGCGCATTTGCTGGGCAATAGCCGGCGGGATGCCTTCGCCAAACCAGCTGAGTATCCTCTTCACCAGGGTCCACTTCTGGAGATAGCGCGAGGTCGAGTGGTCGATGGCCTCGAACGCGCAGGAGAAGAAGACCACTTTGTACGCACCCGAGTAGCGGACGATGGAGTTCACCGTCGTGTCCGCGTAGTCCTTGTAGGTGGCGCAGCCGACCGCGCCGCCGGTCGGTCTGATGCCGTCGGCCGACTTGGAGTTGTTCGCGCCACCGGCGCCGCCGAGCGTCATCGTGTCGGCGCCGCCCGGGTTGCTGGTAATCGGGTCGCCCGGTACGCCGATCATGTAAATCTTACCGGTGGAGTCATCCACGAAGGTGGCGTGGAGGTAGTCGCCGAGGAAAGGGTCGGCGGCGAGTTCCTGCGCGATGTTCTGGCCGGCGATGAACAGGTTGCCGCCGTTGTCAAGATAGCTCGCCAGGTTGGTCCGGTCGGTTGCCGTAAGGGTGTTGGTCGTAGCGTTGCCCGTGAACCAGGCCACGACCGGGTAGTGCCGCAGGGTGTCGGACGAGGGTGAGCCCGAGGTCTGGACCGAGTAGGTGTCGTAGATGACGTAGTTGGAGTCGCAGGCCGCGGTGTAGTACTTCTCGAAGTCCGCGCCTTCGTCGTCGTCGACGATCAGCAGGCGCGGCTCGTCGCACTTGACCTGGAAGTAGGTGAGGGGATACGCCGGTTCCGGCGTGGCGTGGGCCAGGACTTTGAAGGTAAGATACTGGGGCGGAATCGAGGTCGGCACGGTGATGACAAAGGAGTCGGCCGAGCAGTTGCCGTTAGAGCCGGCGGGGATGTCGGGGAAGCCGGCCGTGCCCTTGGTAATCTGGACGTTGGTGTCGGAGCAGGCAAGCGTGGCAGAAACGCTGGTCGCGTTCTGCCAGCCAAGGGTGTTGTTGTAGGTGACGATGAGCGACACGGTTTCGCCCGGGTCGGGCCGGCCGTTGTTGTTGCCCGAGGCGTCGTTGAACCGCCACGACTGGAGTTTCAGGTCGCACCAGTAGCGCGGCAGGACGACGTTGGCCATGCTGATACGCCCGGCCCCGAGCTCGCCGATGCGATAGAGCGAGTCGGGCATGGTATCGCAGGCAGCGTGCATGATGTCGAGCACTTCCTGGTTGGTGAGCGCCGGGTTCCATGACTTGACCCACGAGGCCACGCCGGCAGCAAGCGGGCAGGACATTGATGTGCCCTGGAACGCGGCGTAGCTGCCGACCACCCGTGGCACTGTCGAGTAGATGCCTTCGCCCGGAGCCGTGATGTCGACCCACGGGCCCCAGTTGGACCAAACTGGCTTCTTGTCGGCCGAGTTGGACGCCGCGACGTTCTCGACACCGTTGTAGCAGGCCGGGTAGCGCTGCGCGCGCGCGGTGTCGTTGCCGGCGGAGCCGAACAGAACCAGGCCGTTGTCCCAGCCAGCCTGGCAGGCGTTCGCCATCGGCTGGTACTGGCTGTTGCCGCCGAAGCTCATCGATATCGCCCAATCGCCTTTCGCAATGGCATAGTATATTCCGGCGGTGGCCGCGGAGAGCGTGACGGCGTTGCCGCTGCCGCAGCGCAGGACCAGGGAGCGGCTGTTCCACGTCGTGCCGGCCACACCTAGGCCGTTGTTCGTGACCGCGTTGGAGATGCCCCAGCAGTGGGTACCGTGGTCGTCAGTGCCCTCGCACTGCGGTATCGGGTCGCCGGATTGGAAGTCCCAGCCGACTACGTCGTCCGAGTAGCCGTTGCCGTCCTCATCAACGTCGTTAAGGTCGCCGTCCGGGTACCAGAGCGTGTCGAAAACGCCGTTGCCGTTGATGTCCTCGAGGCGATTAATGTGTATGTTGGCCTGGACGTCGGGGTGGCCGAGGTCAAGGCCGTTGTCCAGCGGCACGTTGAGCACGTTGGTGTCGCCTTTGGCAACGCCCCAGGCCAGCGCCGCGCCCAGGTTCTGATAATGCCACTGGCTGGTGTAGAGCGGGTCGTCCGGCGCTTCGTCGAAGCGCATGACGCCGTTCGGGCAGACGAGCTCAACTTCGGGCAGCGCCCGGTAGTCGGCCATGACCGGTGCTACGTCCTGGTCCGCATCGAACTGGATTGAGTATTGCAGGTCGCAGCCGTAGCGCATGTCAATCGCGTTCGGATGAGGGTTGCCCATCAGGCGCGAGATGTCGTCGACGTGCCACTTTCGGCCGAGCTCGTCCAAGGCCGGGATGCCAAAGAGGGCGACACCGTCCTGTTTCACTTGCTGCACCTGCCCGCGCTGCGACTGGCTGAGCTGAACGACAATTTGGCCGGCCATGTGTTCCTCACCGTCCTGGCTGCTGACAATCGGCCGGGTGAGATTCGGCCATGCGAATGTCATCGCCACCGTGGCAGCGACGATAAGCAGTATTCTTAGACGCATATATTTGCCTCCTGGCAAGGGTTTCCGCTGAGTGCATTGGGAGCGACAGCCGCAGCCGCGGGTGCCGACCCGACATGTATCTTAAGAGAAGGAACCAACGAAGTCAAACCGGCGCGGGCGAGGAGACGGTCACTCTGCGGTCCGGTCGGCGGCGATAACGAGTTGCTCGGGCAGCCCTTTCATGTTCGGAATCTCCCACTTCTGTCGCACATCGCCGACCTCTTCGAGTACCGCGATCCGGAACCCGGCAGCGATCAGGGCGTTGAGATGATCGGAAACGGTCCAACTGAAGTCGTACCGACCGAGGCAGGCGCCGGGTGCGTTTGGGTCCGGGAGCAGGTTTTCCTCCTCCCGGGGACGGCGCCGGTCAAAGTAGGAGCACTGGACCTGCGGCTGGCCCACCTCCTGCTTCCAGATGCGGCGGAAGGGGTGATATTCGTTGATGACGAGGCGGCCGCCGGAACAGAGAATGCGATAGGCCTCAGCATAGAACCGGTCGATGTTGTCGAACTGGCGCGTCACTTGAGCGGCGTAGGCGAGTTGGAAAGTCGAGTTGCGGAGCGCAGCAAGGTCGCAGATGTCGGTCTGCACGAGGTTCAGGTCCACCCCGACGATGCGGGCCCGGATCATCATCATGTCGAGCAGGCTCTGGCTCGGGTCGGCGATTGTGACGCGGGCGCCCATGGCCGCGAGCGCCAGTGCCGCCATTCCGTCACCGACGCCGAGCACGCAGGTGGTGCGGCCCCCGGCCGGGCCGATCAACTCCTGCTCGGCAACGTTGAGAGCGAGGGTGGGCATGGCGGCGACGCGGCGCCAGGGTTCTTTTACATCCGGGTCGCGTTCCCATGTCGGGGCGACCGGCAGCCAGTCGTGATGAGGCAAGGGTGTTACCTTCCCGGCGGCCGGCTAGCGCCCGGGCTCGTACCCGGTCAGAACCTTCTCTTCGGTGCCGGTCTTGCGCTTGACCAACCCGACGCCCGGGGCAAGCCATTCCGAGTAGTCGAGAGTGAACGAGAGTTCGGCCGCCACGACTTCGCGGTGACTGTCGACGCGGTAGCATTGGATGTACGTGCCGGCCGGCGTTTCGACGTCCTCGATGGCTGCGACCCGGCCCGACACGCTGTCCTTCAGGAAGACCGTGTCCGTACCCATAAGCACGACCGTGTCCCGGAACGATTCGTCCCACGTTGCGCCTTCGACGAACGGCAGGGCGTAGACCAGCCCATAGCGCTCCTCAAGCACGTAGTCGTAACCGCCGCGGTTGGCAGAGAGCTGGATGAACTGCCGCACCGCGGTCAACTGCTTTGTCCAGTACTCCGGGGCGTAGTCGCGGAGCACGATCACGCAGGCCCGACCGGCCACCGAGCTGTCACCGACGACCGAGTCGATTGCCGTGTCGCCTGCGACCTGGTAGGTCCAGCGGCTGCCCGGGACCAGCGGGAAGTAGTCCGACTTTGCCCGGTAGAATGTCATGTCGCTGCAGCCCGTCGCGGACATGAGCCACAACGACCCGGCGGTGCAGAGTGCGATGAGTGCGGTCTTGGCGATAGCCCTAGAAGACATAGGTCACTCCTGCTTTGAGCGCGATGAGGTAGGTGAGCGATACCGTGCGGGCGCCGCCGGCCGGCTGCGACTCAACGAATATGACGTTGTCGAGGCCCAGTGAAAGCCGGCTGTGGCCCTGACGCTGGACGAAACCGACAGCGACGTGGCCGGCCGGCGCCTTACCGGTTTCGCGGGCCGACACGAGTGTGCGGCTTAGCAGGCTGTACCCGGCGGCCGCCGAGGCTTCGAATCCCCAACTCGACGTCGAGCCGGGGGTGGATTGGTATCGGGCAAATTCGTAGCCGTAGCCCAGCGACAGCTCGTGTACGTCAAACCGGTACGGACTGGCCTGTCTGGCCTGGAGGCCGGCATAGCCGTAGTCCAGCGCGAGCCGACTGCGACCGGTTTCGTAACCGAGGTTGATGCCGAACAACGCGGTGGAGGAGTGGCTGTTTTCGAGGCCCGAGGCCGGAAACAGAATTCCGACATGGCCGCCGGCGTCAAGCCCGCCGGTAACAAGCATTGAGGCGATCAGCAGCGAGAGCATAGTGAGAATGTAGGCGGTTATCGCTCAGAGTCAAGCACGGCAACGGGTCTGTCAAAGCTCACCGGGGACCCGCCAAGCTCGCTGGATGGACTATCCGCAGATTACGCAGATGACGCAGATTCACCGGGCGACGGCTCAAGGCCAGCCGCCAATCGACACTCGACAATCCGGACTGAAGTGAACCGCCAAGAACGCCAAGGTCGAAGGAGAAAGTGGAAATGGCAAAGTGCGGAGGCGGAGTCCGCAACTGGTACCTGGAAACTCGCAGCTCAAAGCTGCGGTGAAAGCTCCTCGGAAAGCTGGCCGGAAAGCTCATCAGAAAGCTCCTTCAAAAGCTCATTTGAAAGCTCATTTCAGAGCACATTTCAAAGCTCGCCCAAAAGCTCACTTCAGAGCTTTTCGCAAAGCTTAGTTCAAAGCTCACGAAACAGCTTGTTTCAAAGCTCAGTTCAAAGCTCGCCGAAAAGCTCAATCAAAAGCTCGGTTCAAAGCACATTTCAAAGCTCGTTTAAGAGCTTGTTCGAAAGCAACCCCCAGGGCGGTCTCCAGTCCGTATCCCCCACGGGGAAATTGTGGTTCCGTGCCGACGCGGGTCCATATGTTGTATGTCGTCGTCTCCGGGCCTCCCGACTGGAACATGCCCTTGGGCGCCGACGCGCCTCACTCGCGCGTTGCGCTTGAGACTTCGGCAGACTACTTGTCGAACAGCGGAGCGGATAGCCCGACCAGTTACTGGGGCAACAACCGGTCGAACTACCTTCCCGACCGCCGGTACAGTTGCCGGTGGGACTGCTGCACCGGCAACCGGTCGAGCAACCCGTCCAATAGCTCTACCGACAATCGGCCCAACTGCGGCTCGCGTTGCCCGTGGAATTGCCGGTCTAGCCACGGGTAAGGCAACCTGACCAGCAGTTGATGGAATCATCGGTCAGGCAGCCCGACCTACAACCGGTCGAACCACGGGTCGAACTGCCGGGCGAGGAACTGGGCAGACTGTGGGTCGAACTGTTGGTCAAACGCCCCCCATACGGACTTACGCAGCTTTACGTGACCTGGTCCGTCCCAATCCGCGAAATCGGCCCCCGTCGGCAGATAATCCCGTGACTGAACACTGGTCACTGGCACGTGGAAACCCGCGCAGTTCGTGCGCGCCTTGACTTGACGCCACTCGGGTATGCCCTCATCAGAAACGGCAGCGCCCGCGCCCGATGCCGTCAAGCGGCTGGTTGACCGCTTCGCTTCCAGTCGATAGGTTTTCCTTCCCGGCGTTTACCAAGCTCCAGTGGAACCAGAACAAGTCCTCCAACCGGTACGCCATACACTCCGGTTTACCGACACGGCAACCACGGGTCGGCGGACGATGACTCTAAGTTACACGGCATCGGCAGGATAGCAGGAGAGGTTCCCAGCCCCTGTCGCTGGGGAGACGGTATTGAAAGCCCTCGTGAAAACCCAAGTCGAATCCCAAATGGAATCCCAAATGCAGTCCCAAATGGATTCCCAAATGGACTCCCAAATGCGGTCCCTGGTGAAATCCCCAATGAGATGCCTCTTTCGGACCCAAATGAAGTCCCAAATGCCCTGCCTTCTTCAGTGCCAAATGGAATCCCAAGTGAAATCCCCTCTGAAATTCCTTCTGCAATCCCTCATGGAGTCCCTGATGGAGTTCCCTCTGAAGAGACTGCTTCCGACTCTCGCGCGGGCCTGCCTGCCGTACTACTGAAAACTGGGAACTCGTCACTCGCGTGCCCGCTTGACTTGGGCCGGCTTGCGTCTAGATTCAGGTAGTCGAAAGGGAGGTTCCGTGAACGAATCGTTGCTGGCGCACAGTCGGTGCAAAGACGGCAGCAGAATTGACACTGTTGCCGACCATCTGAAGGCCGTCTCCGAACGAGCCGCAGAGTATGCGGCGGCGTTCGGCGCGGCCGATGAGGCGCGGCTGGCCGGGCTGCTGCACGACCTCGGTAAGTACGGCTCGCTCTTTCAGCAGCGGCTGAAAGGTCACGCAGAGCACATTGACCACTGGTCGGCCGGAGCATGGCAAGCGCTGCAGCTACGTCATGCAGGTTTGGCAGCCGCGCTCGTAGTGCAAGGGCATCACACTGGCCTGCAGAGAGCAGACAAAGCCGCGCTCGCCAGCCTGGACCCCGCCAAGTGGGATCCAAGGATGCACGACCAATGGCGGTTGTCTGAGACCGGGACGGAAACTCTCATGCAGTGCCTCCGCGACGACGGTTTGTCGCCAACAGCACCCATGAGTTCGCTGTACGACCACGCTGGCAAGAAGGTGGCGGCGATGCTTGACGTGCGGATGCTGTTCTCCGCCTTGGTGGACGCTGACTACATTGAGACAGAAGCCCACTTTGACGCGGTGAATGGTATCAAGAAGCCTCGCAGGTGCGGGCCGGAGTTGAACCCAACTCGCACACTCGAAGTCCTGCTCGCCCGTGTCGCGGAACTGGCGCGGAGTTCAGACGCTGACTCCAAAGTCAACGAGCTCCGGGCAGACCTGCTCAATGCCTGTCTGGAGAAGGCGGCCGGTTCGCAGGGGCAGTACACGCTCACTGCGCCAACCGGCTCAGGCAAGACCTTGGCGATGCTGGCCTTTGCTCTGAAGCACGCTGCAACGCACAGCCTGCGACGGATAGTGATGGTCATACCATATCTCAACATCATAGACCAGACTGCAAAGGTCTATCGCGCGATGCTGACGCCGGAGTTCGGTGAGGACTACGTCCTGGAGCACCACAGTCTGGCTGGCACGCGGGGCAAGGACGAAATCCGAGATTGCGACGAGAATCGACAAGCGGAGTTGAGCGAGAACTGGGACGCGCCGCTTGTGGTCACGACGAGTGTGCAGATGCTTGAATCCCTCTTCGCCAACCGGCCCTCGGCCTGCCGAAAGCTCCATCGGCTGGCACAGAGCGTCATTCTCTTCGACGAAGTCCAGACCCTGCCAGCCGACCTAGCAATTCCGGCTCTGGCCGCTCTATCGCGGCTGGTAGAACGGTATCGCTCGACGGTTGTGTTCGCTACCGCCACGCAGCCCGCATTCACCCATCTCGACGAGCACGTCAGGAAGTACTGCGCATGTGGCTGGCAGCCTCGCGAAATCGTCCGAACCGAACTCAAGCTCTTCGACCGTGCCCGGCGCACTAAGGTCGAATGGCCGGACCTGGACTCGCACACGACATGGGATGAGCTTGCGGGCAGGCTTGCAGCCGACGACTGCCAACAGGTTCTGTGTGTCGTGAACCTGAAGCGTCATGCGCTGCTGCTGTTTCAGAAGCTCCGCGCGCGTGGCGTGCCGGAGGAAGGGCTGTTCCACCTTTCGACGAACATGTGTCCAGCACACCGGCGGGTCGTGCTCTGGTGCATACACCGCAGGCTGCGCGCAGGCAAGCCTTGCCGTCTTGTTTCGACTCAGTGCGTTGAGGCTGGCGTGGACATTGACTTCCCGATTGCCTATCGGGCATGGGGTCCTCTGGACAGCATCGCACAGGTCGCCGGCCGCTGCAACCGGAACGGCAGGCTGCGACAGCTTGGCTCCGTCCGCGTTTTCGTGCCCGAGGATGACTCGTACCCGCCCAAAGGCTACAGGCAGGCTGCGGACATTGCGCGAGTGCTGTTCAAGTGCAAGGCAGCCGAACTCGACATTGACGACCCAACGCTCTTCATGGAGTACTATCGGCAGCTCTACTCGATTGCCCAACCGCAGAACAGGAATGAGGCGCTGCGTGATGCTATCGACCGGCAGGACTTCGTGATGGTCGCAGAGTTGTTTCGTCTAATTCCCGACGCCAGCATCAACGTCCTCGTGCCGTACGACGCCAAAGCGTACGCGGAACTTGCCGAGAGCGTGCAGCGCGACGGCATCAGTCGCGACTGGATACACGCGGCACGACCCTACACAATCGGTGTATACCGACCTAAGCCCGGTGCGCCGATTGCTCGCTGGCTTGAACCGGTCAAGACCGTTGCCACACGCCGGGCTGAAGATTGGTTCATCTACTTGAGAGCAGAGCATTATGACCGCAAGACCGGCCTGACCCCGCCCGAGTCATTGGAGTTCCTGAATGGCTAAGCGGGGTTGAGACCAGAAGAGGAGGAACGATGCAACCGAAAGACCAGGCGCTGGATGTCTGGGGTGAGTTCGCCTGCTTCACGAGGCCCGAGTTCAAGGTGGAGCGCTTCAGCTATCCGGTGCCGACCCCTTCGGCGGTACGCGGCATCTATGATGCCATCTACTGCAAGCCGAAGGAATTCCGCTGGCAGGTGACCAGTATTGAGATACTCTCGTCGCCTGCCTACATCGCCCTGCGCCGCAACGAGGTGAAGGACAAAGTCGATGTCAACGCAGTGGACAGGTGGATTCAGGGTGATGGCGAACCTGCGCCAATCTGGGCTGACGGTGTCCCCAAGGAACTCCGTACGGACATGAAGGGACGAACTCAGCGTCAGACGACGGCGCTTCGGAACGTGCGGTATCGTCTGCACGCGGAGATTCGGCCATGGCCGGGGTTCGAAGGCAAGCTGCAAGGCATTGAAGAGCAGTTCCGACGCCGGGCGCGGTCCGGGAAGTGTATCTACCAGCCCTGCTTCGGCTGCCGCGAGTTCCCGGCTTACTTCGAGCTGGTTGAGGTCGGCGCTCCTCCGTCGCAGCCCGTGGACTGGACTCAGGATGTGGGGTTGATGCTCTACGATGTCTTTGACCTCTCGCGCCCCGGCTCGCCGCTTGTGACGCCACGGGATGCCCCGAGCATCAGCCTGTTCCGTGCCAGAGTGGAACATGGTATCATGGCGGTCCCGCCCTACGAGGATGCTCTGCGCGCGCCAATGGCCCCAGATGGAGGTGCCCATGCTTGAGTTGCTGGCGGAGTATGCGCACAGGAACGAACTGCCGGGTCCTGGGTTCATGCCCAAGACCGTGCGCTGGGCGATAGTCTGTGATGCCAATGGGCGCTTTCAGGAGGTCGTCGAACTTGGCGACGTAGGACAGCCGCGAAATCGGGGGCAGGCGTTCCCGCGATGTCCCGACCTGTCGGAAGCAGAGATAAAGTCCGGCGGCGTGGTCAGGAGTCACTTCTTGGTCGATGCTGCCCAGGTCGTCGCGCTGTATGGTGAGGAGGCCGCTGACGCCAGGGTGATGGCTAAACATCAGTTCTTCGTGGACCTCCTGAGTCAGGCAAGCGAGGCGGAGCCTGGGCTGAGCGCTGCCGCGCGATTGCTGGCAGACGACAAGGCGCTAGACTCTGTCCGCAGGAGGTTCAAAGAACACCAAGTCAGGCCAACGGAGAAAGTGACGCTCTGCATCGACGGGGCGTTTCCCGTGAAGTCAGATGCCTGGCACACTTGGTGGCAGTCCTTCCGGCAACGAATAGCGCCTGAGGGCCATCTTGGTGAACGTACGATGGTCTGCCTCGTGACCGGCAAGCCGGTAAGGCCACCGACGACGCACCCCAAAGTCGTGGGGCTGAACGATGTCGGTGGCCTCTCAATGGGCACGGTACTTGTCGGGTTCGACAAGGATTCATTCGGCTCGTATGGGCTGAAGCAGTCCGAGAACGCGGCCGTGTCCGAGGCGGCCGCGTACGATTACCGTGCTGCGCTCAATGAGCTGATTGCCAACCACAGCCGCCGCCTGGCCGGAGCAAAGGTCGTCCATTGGTTCAAGGCCAAAGTGAAGGACGAAGAAGACCCACTGGCGTGGCTTGAGGAGCCGCCGGAGGTCGAGGAACGTGCAGCACAGCACCTTGCACGGGAACTATTGGAGAGCATCGCCAACGGGAAGCGACAGGGCCTGCCGGACAATTACTACTACGCGCTCACTCTGTCTGGTGCGGGCGGGCGCGTCATGGTACGCGACTGGATGGAAGGACCGTTCGAAGAACTGGTTGCCAACATCGGGCACTGGTTCGACGACCTGTCCATCGTCCACCGCGATGGCGGTCGGCTTGCTCCTGACCCGGCCTTCAGGTTCGTCCTGCGGTCGACAGTCTTCGGCCGCACCGACAGAGACAAGGACAAGAATCTCCCGTCGCCGTTCGTCGCGAAGATGTGGCGCGTGGCGGTCCGCCGTGAGCCAATTCCTCAGACTGCCATGGCAAAGGCACTCGCCCGTACCAAGGTGGACATCATCGGAGACGAACCGTTCAGTCATGCCCGTATGGGTTTGATGAAGGCATATCACACAAGGAGTTCAAGAGAGGATGGAGGATACATGAAGTCATACCTGAATGAAGAACACCCGGCCCCGGCGTATCACTGCGGCCGGATGATGGCCGTGCTGGCCAAACTCCAGCAGGCTGCACTGGGTGACGTTGGCGCCGGCGTCGTGCAGCGGTACTACGCTGCCGCGTCGGCCACACCGGCGCTGGTGCTCGGCAGGCTCGTTCGAGGCGGCCAGTTTCACCTGAACAAGCTGGATCCCGGTCTTGCGCACTGGTACGAGGAGAAGCTCGGCAGCATCAACGTGGCGCTTCGGGATAACTACCCGGTAACGCTGACCCTCGAAGAGCAGAGTCTGTTCGCCCTCGGCTACTACCAACAGTGGGTGGATTTGAGAACAAGGAAGTCCGATGACAGCAAGAAGGAGGCATAAGCCATGAGTGAGATAATCAAGAACCGCTACGAGTTCCTGTTTCTGTTTGACTGTGAGAATGGCAATCCCAACGGCGACCCGGATTCCGGCAACGCCCCGCGCGTTGACCCGCAGGACATGCGCGGGCTGGTGTCCGACGTCGCCCAGAAGCGCCGCGTCCGCAACTACGTCCAGATGGCCAAAGGGAACAAGATGCCGCACGCCATCTTCGTCGAGCACGCCACCAACCTCGACCGGCGCATCATGGAGGCGCACGAGCAGACTGGTGGTGTTGAAGAAGATGCCGGTAAGGACAAAGTGGAGAAGGCCCGTGCCTGGATGTGCAAGAGCTTCTACGACGTGCGGGCTTTCGGCGCCGTGATGTCGGTCGGCCTCAATGCAGGCCAGGTACGTGGACCGGTGCAGTTCTCCTTTGCTCGGTCGCTTGACCCGGTGCTGCCGCTGGACGTTTCGATTACTCGCATGGCAGTGGCGGAGGACGTCAAGGGCGCGAAATCCAGCAAGGACTACGAGAAGTGGGAAGCCGAGCAGCCCGAGGACCAGCTCCGAACGATGGGCCGGAAGTCGTTGATTCCCTACGGCCTCTACGTCGGCAAGGGATTCATCAGCGCGCACTTGGCCGAGGGAACCGGCTTCTCGGAGGACGACCTGAAGCTGTTCTGGGAAGCGTTGCTGAATATGTACGAGCACGACCGTTCCGCCAGTAAGGGTCTGATGTCGGTGCGCGAGGTGTTCGTGTTCAAGCACGTCGGAACCGATGACGGCAATGCCGAGCAACGGAAGCAGCAGGCGATTCTCGGCTGCGCACCTGCGCACAAGCTCTTTGACCTCGTGAAAGTGCAGAAGAAGACCGGGGTCGAAGCGCCGCGCAAGTATGAGGACTACACCGTCGCGTTCGACAAGGCCGGGTTGCCCAAAGGCGTCGAAGTTTCGTTCCTCGTCGCGGGCACAACCGGCTACCCGAAGCCGGGCGCGTAGAGACCGTTGACCACCCGCGACTGATAGCGTGTACGACGAAGACGACCTGCTGCCCGTGTCAGCACTTCAGGACATCACGTTCTGCGAACGTAGGTGCGCCCTGAGGCACATCGAGCGCCACTGGGAAGAGAACGTCGCGACCATCGAGGGGCAGAACTTCCACGAGCGTTCGCATGATGCCGGGACCGAGTCGCGGGGTGATGTTCGGGCCGCACGCGGCTTGCTGCTGCGGTCGCTGCGCCTTGGGCTGTCAGGTAAGACCGACGTGGTCGAGTTCCATCTTCTGGCCGATGGCGAACCGGAGGCGTCGGGTGCAACTTTGCCCGGCGTCTCCGGCCGCTGGCGGCCGTTCCCGGTGGAGTACAAGCGCGGCAGGCTGCGGCACGAACGGAGCTACGAGGTCCAGCTTTGTGCGCAGGCGCTATGCCTTGAGGAGATGCTCAGTGTCTCCGTGCCCGATGGTGCGCTGTTCTACGGCAAGACCGCGCGCAGGCAGCCGGTGACGTTCGACGAGGAGCTTCGCCGCGACACCGAGTCCGCTGCCGCGCGACTGCACGAGCTGTTCCGTGCGGGCGTGACCCCGAAAGCCGTGTTCATGAAGAACAAGTGCCGTCAGTGTTCGCTGGTCGAGCGATGTATCCCGGAGGTTTCGGACGGCAAGGCTCGCGTCAGTGGATACCTCAAGCGGGCCACCAGCGTCGATGAGTCGCCGCTGCCCTCTCCCTTGATGAGAGAGGGAAAGGGTGAGGGTGTGTGAGACAACATCTGAACACGCTGTTCGTCACCACTCAGGGTGCGTATCTCAGCCGAGAAGGCGAGACTGTGCTTGTTCGGGTGGAGCACGAGACGAAACTGAAGGTGCCGATTCACACACTGGGCAGCATCGTCTGCTTCGGTCAGGTCATGTGCAGCCCGCCGCTGATGGGGTTGTGCGGCGAGCGGAACGTGCTCATCTCATTCCACAGCGAGCATGGAAAGTTCCTTGGACGGGTGCAGGGGCCGGTGTCGGGCAACGTGCTGCTGCGGCGCGCCCAGTACCGGTGGGCCGATGATGCGGCCGTCACTGCGGCCATCGCCCGCTCTGTCGTTACCGGCAAGGTGGCGAACTGCCGGACGGTTCTGCAGAGAGCAGTGCGCGACCACGCTGACTGCTTAGGTGCGTCAGCCTTGACCACGGCCGCCGGTGTCCTGGCGCGGCAACTGGCCGGTTTGCAGGCGACCCAACCGCTGGACATCGTTCGCGGGCTGGAGGGAGAAGCCGCCCGGACGTACTTCGGTGTCTTCGACCACCTGATTGTGTCACAGAAGGAGTGCTTCTACTTCCGCGAGCGCAGCCGCCGGCCGCCGCTGGATTCCATGAACGCACTGCTGTCGTTCCTGTATGCGATGCTCGCCAACGACGTGACCTCGGCGCTGGAGTCGGTCGGGCTGGACCCGGCAGTCGGATTTCTGCACCGTGACCGGCCCGGCCGGCCCGGACTGGCGCTCGACCTGATGGAGGAGTTCCGGCCGGTGCTTGCCGACCGCGTGGCGCTGTCGCTCGTCAACCTCCAACAGGTGAAGGGTAACGGCTTCACGACAACCGAGACCGGCGCTGTGACGATGGACGACAAGACCAGGAAAGAAGTGCTGGTCGCGTGGCAGAAGCGCAAGACCGAGGAAGTGCAGCATCCGTTTCTGGGCGAGAAGGTCACGGTTGGCCTGCTGCCATACGTACAGGCGTTGCTGTTTGCCCGATATCTACGCGGCGACCTTGACGGGTATCCGCCGTACATCTGGAAATGAACGCACGTGTATTCTCTCTCACTTTGGGAGAGGGGAAGGGTGAGGGTAGTTGATATGCTTGTACTCGTGACCTATGACGTGAATACACTGGGCAAGCCCGGACAGAGACGATTGCGGCGCGTAGCCAAGACCTGCGAGGATTTCGGTCAACGGGTGCAGAAGTCGGTATTCGAGTGCCTCGTGGACCCGGCGCAGTGGGCAGAGTTGCGCGGGAAACTGACCAGCATCGTCAAGGAAGACGAAGACAGCTTGCGGTTCTACTTCCTGGGTGCGAACTGGAAGCCGCGCGTCGAGCATGTCGGGGCCAAGCCGGCGTACGACCCGCAGGGACCGTTGATTGTCTGAGGCTATGCGCGAACCCCAAGCTGTCGTCGGTTCCGCTATGGCTTCGCGCTGGCGGAATCTCCTTGGCCACACGGCTCTTGGCGAGATGCCTGGCCGCGTCGAGGTCCGGGCTGCGGAGGTTCGCGCAGAGGTTCGCGGGTCAGGCTGTTCAAGCTCCGCAGCCGCTTGACTTAGCTTGCATGACGTCGCGCCCCGCGCGGGCGCGTGGATTGAAACTTCACTTCGGCGGCAGTCGGCAGGTTGACCTTGGTCGCGCCCCGCGCGGGCGCGTGGATTGAAACTTCTCCTCATGACCAAGCCCCAGCTCCGTCTCGTCGCGCCCCGCGCGGGCGCGTGGATTGAAACTCGGCGGTCATGGCTTTCTGCAGGGCCAGGGCGGTCGCGCCCCGCGCGGGCGCGTGGATTGAAACACGATGTCGCAACGGCAGTTGGGATGGAATGGGGTCGCGCCCCGCGCGGGCGCGTGGATTGAAACAACGTGTCAGCACTGATCGACAAGTGGTCGGATAGTCGCGCCCCGCGCGGGCGCGTGGATTGAAACCAGCAGGCAGGCTGGAGAACGATCTCCCACAACGTCGCGCCCCGCGCGGGCGCGTGGATTGAAACGGAGGGGTGGCCGATGTCGGCGTGGATGTGTCGTCGCGCCCCGCGCGGGCGCGTGGATTGAAACGGGAGCCTGCGGATATTCAACCGCGAGGCGACGGTCGCGCCCCGCGCGGGCGCGTGGATTGAAACGTGCGAGACGTGCCAGCACCGGGCGGTTGTGGTCGTCGCGCCCCGCGCGGGCGCGTGGATTGAAACACGACCGGTGAGGTGATTCTCCACATCGACGACGGTCGCGCCCCGCGCGGGCGCGTGGATTGAAACAGCGTAGCGCAGTCGCTGCACGACAAGTACGAGTCGTCGCGCCCCGCGCGGGCGCGTGGATTGAAACCCGGAACACACAGAGCCCTTCCTGAACGCCATTGTCGCGCCCCGCGCGGGCGCGTGGATTGAAACCTGTTCGGGTTGCTGCTCAGCGAGGTCGAGGAATGTCGCGCCCCGCGCGGGCGCGTGGATTGAAACAGGATGGAGCGAAAGTGTTTGTCTGAGACCGGAGGTCGCGCCCCGCGCGGGCGCGTGGATTGAAACCCGTTCCCTTCCGCCTTAACCTCAACCTCTCCCCGTCGCGCCCCGCGCGGGCGCGTGGATTGAAACCCGGCACGGTCGGTCGTTTCCGTGCCGTTACAGCCCGTCGCGCCCCGCGCGGGCGCGTGGATTGAAACACGGGGTTTGCCTTGTGCCGAACGGACACCCCGGTCGCGCCCCGCGCGGGCGCGTGGATTGAAACTCGATGGCCTCGGACTTCGCACGCTTCACGAGGGTCGCGCCCCGCGCGGGCGCGTGGATTGAAACTGCGAATCCGCGACGTACTAACAGACAGTGAAGGGTCGCGCCCCGCGCGGGCGCGTGGATTGAAACAGTACCACGCTACCACGTTCAAGCCGCAGCATCGTCGCGCCCCGCGCGGGCGCGTGGATTGAAACGCAGTCCGCGACGACAACCAAGACGACGCGCCCCGCGCGGGCGCGTGGATTGAAACGGTGAGGAGCTCGAGCTTCTTGCTCGAGTCCTGCGGTCGCGCCCCGCGCGGGCGCGTGGATTGAAACCCTGTCGAGGTGCTACCCCTCTCCACCAAATTCGTCGCGCCCCGCGCGGGCGCGTGGATTGAAACCTCTCATCGGAGAATACCCCGCAGTGCGTGTAGGTCGCGCCCCGCGCGGGCGCGTGGATTGAAACCCCATGCAGTCGATGAATGCCGCGAGGGACACTTCCCATATTTCTGAGCGATGTCAAGGCGCGGCATGACCGGATGGTCGAGTTGGTCGAGCGGATGCGGATGAGGGCTGACGGCTTACAGCTTACGGCTTGCGGTCCGACGAGAATGAGATATGTATCGCCAGAGCCGCACGTGAGGAATAGACCGCCGACCGGCGAGGCCCATGTAACGTTCTCGCTACGGACAGAGCCTGACGTTCTCGCTGCGGTTTGGCAGAACGGTGACGGGTTACGAGTTGCGGGTCGCGAGTTACAGGTTACGAGACGACTGCCATCATGCGGTCGAGAGCGAGGCGGGCGCGGGCGGCGATGGGTTCGGGCACGAGGATTTCCGGGACCGAGCCTTCGAGGGCGGCGAGCACGTTCTCAAGACGCGTGATTTTCATGTTCCGGCAGAGCGCGGTCCGGCGCAGGGGCCAGCACTCCGTGTCAGGCAGGTCTCGCCGGATGCGGTCGCACATCCCGGCCTCGGTGCCGAGCACGACGGCCCCGTGTTCTTTTGCCAGCCGAAGCATGCCGGACGTCGAGGCAACCGCATCCGCGGCGTCAATTACCGCCAGCGGGCATTCCGGGTGGACGACGACGAAGGCGCCGGGATGCTCCTTGCGGGCGCGCGCGACGTCCTCAGGCTTGAAGGAAGCGTGGACGTAGCAGAAACCATCCCACGGAATAATGGCGAATGGCGAATGGCGAATGGCGAATGGCGGACCGGAATCCAGAAGCGGGCGGCCGGTTTCGCGGGCAACATATGCGGCGAGATGGCGGTCAGGCACAAAGAGGATACGTTTGTCCTGCGGCAACGACTTCACGACATTGACCGCATTGGCGGACGTGCAGCAGATGTCGGACTCGGCTTTGACGTCGGCCGGGGTATTGACGTAGGCGACGGTAGTCACATCGCCCAGTTCCCGCTTTCTCAGGCGCAGGGCTTCTGCCGTTATCGTGTCGGCCATCCTGCAGCCGGCGTCCGGAGCGGCGAGGATGACCCGGGCTTCCGGGTTGACCAGCTTTGCGGTTTCAGCCATGAACCGGACCCCGCAGAAGACAATCAGCCGCGCGCCCGCGGTGCGGGCCTGCCGGGCCAGTTCGAGCGAGTCACCGATGAAGTCAGCGACGTCGTAGATATCCGGAGTCTGGTAGTTATGGGCGAGGACGACCGCGCCCAGGGTGGACTTGAGATTGCAGATTGCAGATTGCAGATCGGCAGAATCGGAGGGCGGACGCATCAGCGCGGACCGGGGCGGCGCCAGCGACCGCGACCGGGACGGGGGGCGTGAGGCGAGGGAGGAGAGGGCGGCGGAGCGGTCCAGACCGACGTTTCGTCGAGGATGTGGACGACCTCGATGCCCAGTTTCGACAAGTGCTCGCCGATGGTCCGGCGGTGGCAGTTTTCCGGCGTGCGTTCGGCGCAGAGGATGCAGCAAGCCCGTTTGGACGCCTTGGTGCGGATGATGTCAATGCCGCGCTTGAAATCGTCGGCACCGGTCCACTGCGTGTAATTTGCATCCCGGGGCCCGCCGAGCTCGTTTCCCATGTAGATGTAATCAATGCCCTGAGCGGCGGCGAGCGCCTGCAGTCCGTCGCGGCGGAAGTGCTGTTCGTGCGACTCCGGAGTGCGGCGGACGTCGAATATCACCTCGACTCCGTACTTGACCAGCAGTCGCGCAAAGTCGTAGTGCGTACGATGGTCGGTGCCGATAGTGAATACCTTCATGGTTCCGGGTTCTCAGTTGGAAACACTTAATCTTAGACCGGAAAGGGCAAGGGGTAAAGCCCGGCGGCCGGCGAAATGGTGAACTGAGAATGGTGAATAGTGAAAGGCGGATTCGGGCTTGGCAATTCTCGTTCTCCTTCTTGGCGGTTCTATTCCGGTTTCCGGGTCGTCTGGCCGCCTACCTCGGGCTCGGGTTCACGGAGTTCCAGTCGAATAGTGCCGAATTCGGCCTCCTGGCGGACCCGGAGTTCGCCGAGCCGGACCAGTTCCAGCACGGCGATGAACAGGACGATTACTTCGGAAACCGTGGTCCCGGTCACGACCTCCTCGAAGTCCACCGACTTTCGTTCGCGGATGATGCGGCGCAGGTCGGCAAGCTTGTCTTCGAGCCGGACCTTCGGGGGTGCAATCTGGGCGACGCGGTCGGGCGTGAGCCGGGACAGAACCCGCTTGAACGCGGCGGTGAGGGCGATGACGTCTTCGCTCTCAGCGAGCTTGGAGCGCGGCGACTCGCCGACGCGTGGGTACAGCAGCCGGCGTTCCGACTCCTTATCGGAAAGGAGCCGGGCGACCTGCTGGTATCGGCGGAACTCGTCCAGGATTTGTTCGAGGCTGACGGTCGGGGTGGTCAGGTCCTCTTCCGGACTGCGCGGAAGCAGGGCGCGGGTCTTCAGCCGGAGCAGGATTGCAGCCATGATCAGGAAATCCGATGCCGATTCCATGTCCAGTTCGTGGGCCTGGCGTACCGAGACGAGGAAGTCATCGGTCAGGCGGCCTACCGGCACGTCGATGACATCCAACTCGTTCTTGCGCACCAGGTACAGGAGTAACTCGACCGGGCCTTCAAAGAGGTCGAGACGGACGTCGGTTTGGAGGACAGGGGACGGAGTAGCGGGGCTCATAGTTCGACGAGGCGGTAGTGGCGCGTGCCGAGGCCACGGCGGGCCGCGGTTTCGATGAGGAGTTCGGGTCGGAGGTGAGGATAGAGTTCTTTCAGCTTCGGGGCGAGGCGGTCCCAGGCGGCCTGTTCGCAGGCGACCGGGTCGAGGGAGCCGAACAGGCCGGCGTCGGGCATGATCGGTTTCTCGTTCTGGGGGTAACAGTCGCAGTTAGGGGTAATGTTGAGACAGAAGTTTAGGTGAATGAGCTCGCGGCCGTCAAGGACAGCCTTCGCGTATTCAACCATCTTGAGCTGGATGGTCTCGGAGGCCGCGTCCCAGTTGATACGGATGGCGTTCTGTTTGCAGATGGTGAGACAGCCACCGCAGCCGGTGCAACTGCGGCCGATCTTGGCGACGTATTGGACGTAGTTAATGGCGTGGTTAGGACAGTAGTCCACGCAGTCGCCGCAGCTCGTGCACTTTTCCGGGTCGATCCGGGGTTTGGAGTGGGAGTGCATTTCGAGCTTGCCGGCTTTGGCGGCAAGGCCCATGGCGAGGTTCTTGAAGACTCCGCCGAAGCCCGTGACGAAGTGTCCTTTGAAGTGGGCGAGGTTGATGACGTAGCGGAGTCGGCGCAGGCCGTGGGCAAGGCGGGCGACCGGGACGAGTTCGGAGTCGAGCGGCACCTTGTAGGATTTCTCGCCTCGCCGGCCGTCGAGTATCTCGATCGGGGCGAGGATGTCCGCCATCGTGAAGCCGTGTTCATGGGCGAGTTTCAGGTGCTCGGTGGCTTCCTGGCGGCGGCCGCGGTAGAGGGCGGTAGTTTCGATGACAACCGGCTGCAGGTTGTAGTAACTGGCGGCGACCGCGGCGGCGCGGACGAATTCAGGCCGCAGGTGGTTATCGTTACCCTGCTCGCCGAAGTGGACCTTGATGCCGATCTTCTTCTTGGGCCGGAGCCGCTGGAAGAACCCGGACGTTTCGAGAATCGCGCCCACGCCCTCGCGCGCCCGCTCCGCCGGCACCGAGTACACTATAGCGGTGTTCATTGCCACACCCCGGGAATGCGCGTACCGCAGTAGGGGCACTTGCCGTTCTTCAGGCTGTTCTCGACTATCGAGTAGCCGCTGCGCCGGATGACCGCCTTGCCGCATTTCGGGCAGTACGTGTTCTCGGCTTCGTGCCCCGGCACGTTGCCGATGTAGACGAACTTGAGGCTTTCGGACCGGGCAACCGCAAGGGCGCCTTTGAGGGTCGCAATCGGCGTCGGCGGCGAGTTCTGGAGGCGGTATTCGGGATGGAAACGGGTAAAATGGACCGGGACCGTGTCGCCGATATTCTCCCGAATCCAGCGGCACATATTCCGGATGGTCGCGGTATCGTCATTCAGCGCCGGCACAACCAGGTTCACCAGTTCGAGGTGCGTGCGGCTCTGCGCCACGACCTTGCAGGCTTCGAGCACCGGCTCCAGGGTCGAGCTGCAGACGTTTTGGTAGAACTCAGGAGTGAAACCCTTAAGGTCAATCTTGATGGCGTCAACCAGCGTGCAGAGCTGTTTCAGTGGTTCGGGGTTGATGTATCCGCCGGTCACGACCGCGGTCCGGATGCCTTTGGCCCGGGCCAGCTTCGCGATGTCGACCATGTACTCGTAGAAGATGATGGGTTCGCTGTACGTGAAGCAGATGATCGGTACGTGCTCCTTCTCGGCCAGTGCCACGACCTCGGCCGGGGTCATGTCCAGGCTCTTTACGTCCTCGGGCCTGGCCTGCGAGATTTCCCAATTCTGGCAGTACTTGCAGAACTGGTTGCAGCCGGCAGTGGCGAGCGTAATTCGCAGGCGGCCGGGCAGGAAGTGAAACAGCGGCGCCTTCTCGATCGGTTCCTTGCCGACAGAGCAGGGATGGCCGTAGACGACCGAGTAGAGCTTGCCCTTTCGGTTCTCCCTGACCCGGCAAACGCCGCGCTGGCCCGGGGCGATGATGCACCGCCGCGGGCACAGGTCACAGGCGACCAGACCGTTGTTCAGTTTGTGGTAGAAGTCGGCTTCGCGCGTCGGGACCGGGCGAGAAGCGAGAGGCGAGAAGCGAGAATCGAGAGGACCCGCCTGCCAGAGCAGCGTGGCGAGGAGGAACAGGGCCGCGGACTTGACCATCAGCGGGGAAACGCAAGCAGGTGAATCAGAAACCCGACCACCGCGCCGACCAGGAACAGGCCGCCGACGGAGCAGCAGGCAATTACCTTGGCCTCGGTCGGAGCGTTCAGCACCTTGCCATAGTCAATCGAGACTTCGGTTACCTTGCCGGCTTCGACCCGGACCGAGCTGGCGCCGGCGTTGATGGCCGCCAGGGTCCAGAGCGAGGAGAGCTTAGTTCCGATGCCGCCCTGGCGGATGTGCCAGTAGACGTTTTCCAGACTGTCGTCAGAGACGATTGAGACCGAGTAATTGCCGGGTTTGAGCCGGTGCATCTCGACCGGGGTCCGTCCGAGATAGTCGCCTTCGAGGTAGACCGCGATGCCGACCGAGTTCGATTTCACGGTCAGATAGCCGGAATCGGCCGGGGCGAGGCCGGAAAGCAGCAGGATAAGGCTTAGAGGGAACATGCACAACAATAGCCGATTGGTGCGGCTAAGTCAATCCGGCTGCGAACAGCACCGAAGTCGCAAACGCGGAGACGATTCAGTGAGCTAGTGCGCGGCGCGGACGTGCGCGAGAATCCAGTCGCCCATCACTTTGAGCGCGGAGGGCGAGATGGTCTCCTCAATCTTCGCGTACTCGCTCACCCCGCCGGTATTCGCGGTCTGGAACAGGTGGTTAAGCCCCGGCAGTTCCTTGACCACATAGTCCTTGTTGCCGCCGGCTTTGAGCGCGGCCTCGATTGCCGCGAGGTTCTCTTTGGGCGCGACCTGCACGTCTTTGGAGCCGTTAATCGCCAGCACCGGTTGCTTCAGCTTCATCAATGCCGGCCGAGGGTCGTAGCTGAGGAAGTAGCGGAACCACGGGGAGAGCACTTGCTTGACCTGCTGTGCGATTGCCTGGTCTGAGGAGTTCAGGGCCTGGCTGTCGTTCGGGCTCATCTCTGCCATCGACTGCTTGAGCAGCGGGACGAGCTTCGCGGCCGCGACCGCGGTGTCGGGTTCGGTCATCACGACGTTCAGGAGCGTGCGCTCGACCTTCGCGTTCTTTGCCAGTGTCGTGTCGGCCGCGCCCTCGGCTTTGGCAATGAGCTGTGACTGCAGCATGATAATGGAATCGCCCGGCAGGCCCGGTCCGGCCATCAGCACGACAAACGCGACGTCCGGTGCTTCGTTTGCCACAATCGGCGCGATAATGCCGCCTTCGCTGTGGCCGAGCACGCCGATGTGCTTCGTGTCGATGTCCTTGCGGGTTTTCAGGTATTCGAACTCGGCCCGCGTATCCGTCGCAAGGTCAGCAGTAGTCGCGTTTTGGCTGTTACCACCGGACTTGCCGACCCCGCGGTCGTCGCAGCGCAGCACCGCGATTCCCTGCCGGGTCAGGTAGTCGGCCAGAACCAGGAACGGTTTGTGACCGAAGACCTCTTCGTCACGATTCTCGGGACCCGACCCGGTGATGAGCACGACCGCGGGAAACGGGCCGCCCGAGTCGGGCTCGGTCAAGGTTCCGGCGAGCGTAATGCCGGCGGTTTTGTTCTCGACCGTGACTTCCTCTTCCTTGTAAGGGTACGGCTTCTTCGGCTCCTGGGGCCGGTTGGCTTGCTCTACCTTCTCAATGCGCTTGAGCACGAGCGGCAGAGACATGCCTCCCTGGCTCCACTTGCCCTCAATGGTGCTGTCGTTCTTCATTGACCCTTCGAACCCGCCACCGATCGTCTTCGCGGCCAAGGTCAGCTTGCCCTTGCTGAAGGCGCATTCATCAACCGCGATACCGGTCGCTCCCTGGTCCGGGCTGTCCATGGTTGCGGTCAGCTTTCCATCGGCAGCCTTGTTGATGTGGAATACGACGCGGAGTTCACCGCCCGGTACCTTGAGCGTGCCCTGCCAGAGGCCTTCAACGCCCTTGGCAGCATTGCCTTTGCAGCCCGATGCGAGCAGGAGCAGGCAGATGACAGGAAGAACGATCCTAGCGAACCGGCTTATCTTAGACACATGGCCTCCTTATCAGAACCTGACGGTCAATAGGCGGACATCAGTTGCGACTACGGCGTGGCCATCGAGGTCAGCCCACGACCTGACACCGATACTCGGCGGCACGAGTCTACGGTCGAGTAACCCGTAGTCCGCGCCCGACTGCCGGCTCAGATTATAGCCGATTGTTGCGCCCACCGGCGGCACAAGGCAGCCGGCCACGACGAACGCACCCTGGAGAACAGGGCTATGCCCCGCCATGGCCAGCCCGCCCACCGCTATGCCATAGCCAACCGGAAGCCCTAACAGTGCGCCGAGGTAGGCGTACCCGAAGTTCCCCTGCTGCTGTTTGACACCTCCGACGATGCTCGTCCCTGCAGCGTTACCCAGTGGGTAGAGTACGACTGCGGCGGCCACACCAACGTAGGCGAGAGTGATGGAGTGGATTTCCGGATCGCCTTTCTGCTTCGGTAGCGCAGCGTCAGCAACGAGTAGAGCGCCCCCGGTCAGGAGTGCGCCGGCCAGCAGCGCACCGCCGGTTTCCGCAGCATACAGACCGAACCCGGGGCTATCACCGGGTGTGTCCGCGGGCATGGACTGCGCGGGCGCGCGCGCGAGCAGGAGAAGGAGAAGCAAAAGGGCGAACCGACTCGGTCTTGCCATGCGGTCTCCTTTCAGAACCTGACGTTCAGCAGCCTCACAGAGAGTCTAGCAGATGGGAAGGATAGGTCCGGTCCGGCCGACTGTCAACTTCCTCGGATTCGAGCACGGGGAGCAGACCCGCCACGACTTGCCGTAATGTCGCGCCCTGCGGCACGTGGTTCCCGGCAGGGATACTACGCTCCCGAGTCCGCGAGGCAGGCGAACATGAGATGTGACTCCGGGGCATGGACTTCGTGAAGACGGAGCCAGGCGTACCGGATACCATGTGGCTGAAGGAGCCGAGGCGGCTGTACAAGCATGACGCACGGATAGTCCTCGAACTAGCGCGGGTGACCGGAGACCACGCATCGTTGGCCGAGCTCAAGCTGTTCCAGATAGAGGACAGGTCGCGAGAGGACGGCTGGTGCCGCATGGGGTGTACTTCTACCGATTGGACACCAAGGGATTCCGCGACGTGAAGAAGGCGGTTGTGACGAGGTAGGGACCAGTTAGCAGAAGTAGTCAGGAGCTAGCAGTAGCCGGGGCGGGCGAAAGCCCGCCCCGGCATTCCGGGTCTCCGGGGCGGGAAAACATTTCTCACTTTGGCCGGGCTGTGACGGCGCATTTCCAGCGGGAACAGGAACACGCCAGCCTAACCAGAACCGGCGCCTGAGCGGTACTCCTGCGCCGGCGTCTTGTTCACGTATCCCCCGGCAGGCCCACGCCCAACACGCATCGTCCTGTTCGTCCACGCGACGGGAGGTGGTTTCGAGAAGGGCCCGGCAAAGCACGATTTCCGTGATCCCTCGGACGAGTCGCTTGGCTCTGTGCTCATACAAAATGTCGCAGTCGACTAAGTAGGCTTCGGATTGGGGCTTGCGGTAACCGGAAGCCCGTGGTGCTCCGATGTCGCAAGGATGGCCAGAACGGAGAGGGACTCATAAGTGCGTACATTCTCAGTGAGTTGCTTGTATCCATGCTCGAAATGGCACGTGGAACGGAAGCTGCAGGTCACCAAAGGTGAGGTTTGGGTGGTACGAGGCTCTGCGTATCTGAACCTGCGTGCTCCATGCGATGCCGATTCCGAGACGAACCGCTGTCTGACCTTCGAGCTATAACACTACACTCGTTGGGCGCGGCTTAGTGAGCATTGCTGAACCCGCTGTGGTTCTTTGCGGGTCGGCATCGCTGCCGGCACCGGGCAGAATCGAGGGAAGGCGCACCCCAGGCGCACAAGTGCGCCCTCAAAACGAGCATAAGGAGGTAAACTATGCTCAGAACAGCTCTCTGCGTGATAATCGCAGTGACTGCGGCCACGGCTTGGGATTCGCTGGACCCAGTCCCCGCTCCGGCCTCGTGCGGCAACGGTGCCCACATCACCGTTGGGGCCAACAGTATCTGGGGTGTATTCCCGACATCTGCAAACGGAGTGACGTATGCCGGGCACTACGGGCCCCTCACGTCCCCAAGCCCTCAGTGGGCCGTCGATGACTTGCACGCCATCGACTACTTGACCAATACCTCGGCTACGTTCCAATCGGTGGAGAACGAGGCCCTCTGGGTGATCGGACACGCAGGAATAGGCGACATGATGTACTATTACGACATATCCAACAACCAATGGCACTCGTATGCCCTGCCCTTCACCCTTGACGTGGGTGCTAGCATCGCCTATGCCCCGAACGGTGGTTACGACCAACAGCTGTACCCGGTGCCGGGCTGGATCTACATTCTGGATCAAGGTAACTACGGGCGTCTTTGGTGCTACTCGTTAGCGACCTCGTTGCCGAACGTGACGTTGGATGGCATCTACCCGGCGCAGGGTGCCATCATCGCGGACTCGACCCCACTGTTCCAGTGGGGAGGCGTGGCGACTGACCAGTATCGGCTGCAGGTCTCAACCGATTCGACCTTCACGAGCACCGTGATAGATGTGACAGAGTCCGAAGCACAGCACCAAGTTACGAGTGCACTCGCCAACGGCACCTATTTCTGGCATTCCGCCGCTCGTATCGCTGATGCTTGGTCTTGGAGCGGGGTGCACCACTTCGAAATCAGCGCCGGATGGGTATCCGTTGTCAATGTGGGCCTTGCTGGCGGCGAGGGTGCGGCGATAGCATATGATGCGGATCGCTTCGGCCACCGTTCTATTCTCGTGCTTACGGGTGGAGGGACAAGGAACTTCACCGAACGCGACATTGATGGGAATGCGTGGAACCCGAGGGGGAATACGCCAAAGTTTGTAAACGCCGGCACGTCGCTCACGACTCTCGATGGGACTGGACAGTCAAGTAACTTCCCTTGGGTTGCGTTCGGTGGGTCGGCTACAACTGACCGCCCGTACTACTACGACCCGTTCCACGTGCCGACATGGGTGCTATTCCCTGACGAAGGGGAAGAATTCCCGGAGAACTTGGGTTCGACCGCATCGATGACCTGCGGCACGTCTATCTACATGTACTTGCTCTTCGGTAACAACCACTTCTGGCGAATGGACCCTCCACTTGACGATGGAGGCCTGGGCGCCGCCACGCGCACCGCGAATTCTCGTGCGCACACTGTGGCTTACGGTAATGCTGTCGAAGTGGAGTATCAATTGCCAACCTGCGCTCGCGTGCGGGCAACGCTGCACGACGCGGTCGGCAGGCAGGTCGGCGTGCTCGACGCCGGTGAACAACAGCCCGGGGTGCATCGGCTGAACTGGATCCGGGACGGAGAGGGCCGGAGACTCAGTGCGGGGGCTTACTTCGTACTGCTTGACATGGGCGGGGTACAAGCTAGGCTCAAGGCCGTGGTAAGATAGGTCCGTCATTCGGAGGGGCGGGTCATCCGCCCCTCCGAGATTGGAGTAGTCATGAAGAAGCTTCTGCTTGCGTTTGTTCCTCTGGCGTTATTCGCGCAGGTGAAGATAGACACGGTTATCCGAGGGCTTCCATCTCAATACTTGGGGGAATCGTTTTTCATTCCCGAACTCAACAAGCTTTACGTCATCGGCGTGAACCAGTTCCTGGTGCTTGACTGCTCGACGTATCAGATGAAGGCGCAGATTCCCGCGACCACGGGTCTTGGTCATTACTCCTGGAACTGGCGCAGGCAGAAGCTCTACATCGACTGCAACCCGTCACCCGAGAGTACGCTGGTCGTTGACGCTGCAGCCGATTCGATCCTTGGGTGGTTGACCGTACCTGACTTCATGTTTACGGACGCGTACTTGAGTGACGTTGACCGCCTGTACGTACCTGGGAACGAAACGTTATACGCTTTCGATTGCGCCGGGGACACGGTGGCGCAACGGACCCTGTTTCCCGTGCCTGGACACGGAACCACGACTGTGTCCTGGGACTCCGTGGCCAGCAAGCTGTACGTGGGGGGCGGGGCGCACCTGGGTGTCTACGACTATGTCGCCGATTCATTCACCAAGGTGATGAATGTCAGTGCTATACCCGCTCACCTGCGTGACGCCTTTGTCTTCAACTACTCTAATCATAGGGGCTATCTTGGGCCACGCCAACCGGAGTTGTCGTTCGCGAAGGTAGGCATCGTTGACACCGAACTCGATACGCTTCTCGGCGTGCTTCCCGTGTCCATCGGGTACGGGCTCTATTGCCAGACTGCCGTCGACCAGCGAGACGGAAAGGTCTACATCGCCTCAACCGACGGCGCTCTTGCCACGCCGGACACACTGTGGATTGTCGATTGCGTCACCGACTCTGTTCTGAAAAAGGTCGAGTACGAGCACTCTGGTTACGGCGCGCTCTGTGTGCGCTGGGTGCCGTGGAGCAACCGGATCTACCTTAGCACCGCCGATTGGGACAGCAGCCACATAGTCGTGCTTGACTGCAACACCGACTCGATAATCGTGCCGAAACTGCAATTGGGCCACAAAGTCGCGTTGGATATCCAGCTCGACCCGGTTCGCGAGCGCATCTTTGTCATCGGGGCCGATAGCGGGACCATCCACGTCCTGCGCGACGTGGGCTACGGGGTTGCTGAGCCACCCTCGGCTGGACCACAGTTGGCTTCGGGATTGCAGGTGCAGATGACCTCGGGCGGATACGACGTGCGGTATTCCGTCCCGTCGCCATGTCGGGTCGACTTGTCCGTGTACGACCTCATGGGACGGGAAGTCAGACATCTCGTGGCGGAGGAACAGCCAGCGGGTCAGCACAACGCGGTCTGGAACTGCACCGACCGCAGCGGGGCCGCGGTTGCGCGCGGCGTGTATTTCGTACGTCTCGACGCTTCCGGCTCCACTGATGTGAAGAAGGCGGTAGTGACGCGGTAAGCGAGGAGTTAGCAGGTAGCAGTTAGGAGTTAGGAGTCAGCAGTAGCAGGGGCGTGCGAAGGGTTGCCCAGTCGGGAACACACTTCTCACTTTGGCCGGGTTGTGACGGTGCATTCCCAACGGGAACAGGAACACGCCAGTCTAACCGGAGCCGGTACCTGACCGGTACGCCTGCGCCGGTGTTATGTCCACGTATCTCCCGGCAGGCCAACGCCTAACACGCATCGTCCTGTTCTCCAGCAGCCTGAACGGGGGGCTAGCCCCCGGAGGGCTCCAGGGATGGCCTGCGCTGTTCTCTCCGAACACGGCCGGCGTGTCCGCCGGAAGGCGATTCTCCGCGTTGTGCCGGTGTTCACCCGAACAGTCTTGCCCGCAGCCATCCGGGCTTGTATCCAGCAGGTGTTTCTCCCAGGCACCCGCCTAGCCGAGGCGGGACGGGCGGTGTGGACAACCAGGCAGCCAACCGCCAGTTGGATTCAGGGACAGTACTCCCTTCTGGCTCCCGTTCCACCACATGCCTTCACGCAGCCGTGCTCACCAAGATGCCAGATTTGCTCAAGAATCTTCATGTCCTTTCGGTGGCTTCCCGTATCTATTTGTGGCGTAACACGTTAGCGGAATTGCTCTCAGGAGACAGGCCGGAATCGACGCCCCGCGGACCGGAGTGGGAACCGTTCCCGGAACGGTTCCCTGAGCGATTCGTAAATGGATTCTCGCCGGGGTCTGCGGATGGGTTTTCCCGGCGATTCTGCGGCCGGTTCGCACCGCGACATGCGGGCCGTTTCGGAAGGTGACTTGCAGGCGGACTCTTGCGGTGATTCGGAATCCGACTTTCCGGCCGATTCGTATCGTGATTCGCAGGTCGGTTCTCGGCGTGGCTTCCACAGTGACTTCTGCCGTGATTGGTGCGGCGACTCCTTTGGGGACAGCTTCAATTCCGGCGAAAGGCACAAATGCAGGGACAGCCGCCGGAGTGCGCGAGGCAGGCGAAGTGGCGGGCCGGGCAGGAGCGGTGTATAATGAATCCTCGTTCACTGAGCAAAGGAGATTGACATGCGACTTTGTGTTGTCGTTGGCTGCCTGCTTGCGCTGGCCGGTCCGCTTCCGGCCGCGAACATCCTGCTGAATTCGTCGTTCGAGTATTGGCTTCTCGGTGTGCCGGTCGGCTGGCTTACGTCTGAGTTGCTGTACCCGGGTTCGGCGGTGCAGGACTCGAACAGCAATTCGGGCACGTATTGCGTGAAGCTTGTCGGCGGGGACTCCGCGGCGTTCGTATCGACCGTGACGGTCGTCCGCGCCGGGTACAGCTACAACTTCTCCGGGTTCGTGCGCGTGCCCGGTGTGCTGGGTGGCTCGTTCCTGCTTCAGTTTCTGTCCTTGCAGGGCGGGACAGTGGGCTCGCCGGAACTGCTGCCGGCCTACTTTTCCGGGGAAAGCTACCGCGAATACACGCGTTGGGTGACCGCGCCGGATTCGGCAGCCGTGCTTTCGGTTTCGTTCACCACGTTGCCGAGCCTCGAGGCCTTTGTCGATGATGTGACGCTCGACGATACAACGGCGGGGGCAGTGGAGGAGCAAAGGGAGACATGGATAGGGGGAAGAAGGGAGACAGCGGCGGGCGTGACAAAGGTCGTGGGTTTGTGGGCGGCGCCGGAACGCTTGGAGCGAACGCCGGGGAGGGGGCAGTCGCTTTTCGACCCGCTGGGCAGGCGGGTAACAGGCAGGCCGGCAAGAGGCGGGGTCTATTTCGTGATACGCGAGAGGCAGGAGTAATGGCAATGGTCGAGTTCACCGTCGAGGAGCAGGATGGCGGGTTCGTGGCACGGTCGTCGTGCGGGTGCATCGTGACTCAGGCCGGGACGCTTGAGGAACTCTACACGAACGTGCGCGAGGCGGCTGCCTGTCACGCTGATGAGTGCGTGAAGCCGGATTCCATCCGGCTGCGGTTCGTCAAGGTCGTGCGCGAAGAGACGATCGCGCCGTGAAGCTGCCGCGCGACGTCTCGGGCCACGACCTGGCGCGGCGGCTCAGCCGCTTCGGGTACGTCGTGACCCGCCAGGTCGGCAGCCACATGCGCCTGACCACGCAGGAGCACGGGCAGCATCATGTCACAATCCCGGCCCACGATGAGCTACGGGTCGGCACGCTTGAGTACATCTTGGATAGTGTGGCGCACCATCTCGGCTTTGACCGGCAGGAGTTGACTCGGCAGCTCTTCGAGACTTGAGATGGATCGGTTCCGGCGGAAGGCAGAGGGCAGATGAGACTTCAGGGGCTGCTTTACTGCTGGATTGGTTTGATGGGGCTGGGCGTTACGGGCGCAGTCTATCTGTTGCTCAGGGTATTCCCGAGGGCCTTTTCTGATTCGGGGCCCGCAGTCGTCTGGCCATGGCGACGTGACGCAGGCAGGGCCCCGCGGCTCAGGGGCGGATTGATGGCGGGCGCAGCTGTGGCATCTCTGCTTGTCGCCATCTCCGGCATCGTTCGTTTTCTCAACGTCCACTAGTTCGCCCGGCCGCGTTGCGCCCGGGGTTCTTTCCGGTAACATATCCACTCGTGTCAGAACAGACTCGTCTGAGTGCGGTTGACCTCTCGGGCCGGCTGGGCCGGGCAATCTGGCAAATCGCATGGCCGGTGATGATTGGCCAGGTCCTTTACACAATGCTAACGGTCGTTGACCTGTTCTGGGTCGGTCGACTCGGCCCGGCGACGGTCGCTGCGGTCGCGCTCGGCGGCTCAGTCCTGGCCGTGCTCTATTCGGCTGGACAAGTCTTCATGGTAGGCGTACTCGCGACCGCGTCGCGCGCGGCCGGTGCGGACAGCAGGACCGGGGTAAGGGAAAGCCTGAAACACGGACTGCTGCTTGCCGTGGCCGGTTCGATTCCCCTGGCGGTGGTCGGGGTCCTTCTGTCCGGGAGCATCCTCGGCTGGTTCGGAGCAGCGCCGGACGTGGTCTTTGCGGGAAGGGGCTACCTGGCCATACTCCTCGCCGTGTTGCCCGGTTTCTTCGCCGGGATGGTGCTCTATGCGGGATTCCAGGCGCTGGGCGACACGCGCACGCCGATGCTCGTCTCGCTTGCGACCAACGTTATTAACCTTGTGCTCGATCCCATCCTTATTTTCGGCTGGCTCGGGCTGCCGCGTATGGGCGCAGCCGGGGCCGCCCTCGCCACCGTGCTTTCACAAACCGGCGGGCTCGTTGCCATGGCCGTGATTCTGCGCGGGCGCGGGCTCTTGAACCTGCGCGGGCCGGTAAGCCGGGACGCGTGCCGGACGATTATCGGAATCGGTGCGCCGGCGGGATTGCAGAACGTCACGCGGCCCTTGACCGGCATGCTGACGATGGGTATCGTGACCCGATTCGGGACCGAGGCGACCGCGGCGTTCGGAATCGGTCTCCGACTGCTGCAGCTTATGTACATCTACCTCGGCGGTCTGGGCTCGGCCGGGCAGACCATCGTGGGCCAGAGCCTGGGGCAGCACAGGCCGGAACTGGCGACGCGGGCCAGCCACCTGGTGCTCCGGATCGCATTCCTGCTTCAGCTCGCGGTGATGCCGGTGCTGTTCCTGCTTGCACCGGTGCTGGTGCGGGTGTTCAACGACAATGCCGACGTCGTGAGATACGGCACTCAGTACCTGCGCGTGCTCACGCCGATGCTCATCGTGGTCGGTCTCTCGACCGGCTGGGAAAGCGCCCAGCGCGGGGCCGGCGACACGACTCCACCCATGATTGCCGCGCTGGTCTCGAACTGGCTCATCAAGATACCGGTGGCGCTCCTCTTTGCCCGGGTGCTCGGGCTCGGGGTCATCGGTGTCTGGCTGGGCATTGCTGCCTCGATTGTGATTGAGGCCGCAATTCTCGCCATCGGCTACTACCGGGGCCGGTGGCTGCACAAGGAGGTCCTTTGGGAGAAAATGACGAATGTCGAGTGACGCACTGTCCGACAGGGGCCGCCGAGGCCAATGTCGAATGAGCGGAGGACGGAAATGAAACTGGTGGTTAGACCTATGACGATGGCGGACCGGCCGGAAATCATGCGGATTTCGGCACGCATCTGGGATGGCCACGATTACGTGCCGATGTTCTTCGAGCGCTGGACGAGCGAAGGCGGGTTCTGGGTCGGCGTGAAGGGCAACCGGGTAGTCGGATACGGCAAGGCAACCGCGCTTGCGCCGGGCGAGTTGTGGCTCGAAGGCCTGCGGGTTGACCCGGACTGCCGGGGCCGCGGGCTCGGCAAGGAGTTGTCGCGCCAAGTGGTGCTTCGGACACTGGAACGGCGACCGGTTTCACTGCGACTGGCAACGGCCGACGTGAACCACGAGTCAGTTCACATCATAGAGAAGGTGATGGGATTCAAGCCGTATGTGCAGTACCGGTTCTACCTCGGCAAGCCGAAAAGGCCGGAACCCGGACCGAAACTCATTACGCCCACCGTTGCCGAGGCACTCGGTTTTCTGCGCGGCAGCGAGGAGTTGACCGCAAGCCGTGGCCTGCTCCAGTCAACCTGGCGTTTCCGAGACGTGAATCGCCGGCACGTGGCGGAACTGAAGCGCGGCGGGTACCTGTTCGGGTATCGCGCGGCAGGCCGGTTGACCGGGCTCATGGTACTGAAGCCGCACCGGTATCACGGCAACGATCTCGACATCTCGTTCATCGCCGGCGCCAGCCGGGCGCTTGCCGCCTTCCGTTCTTTCCTTTTCCGCGTGGCGCACCAGTGCGGCACACAAGACATCAGCGGTAAGGCTGCGAGCGACGAGATGGCAGCGGCATTCAAGACGCTGGGAATGAAACCGCACCCTCGTATCGGTAAGGTGCTGGTGTACGAGTATCCTATCTAGCGGGCCAGACGAAGTCAGAAGTCAGATGCCAGAAGCTAGAAGTCAGATGAGTCTGGAGTTCTGCAGTCTGCAATCTAGCCTCTCGCTTCTGCCTTCGCCCGGACTTTGCGTCCAGTCCTTTGTCCTTGATACTTTGTCCTTAAGACCAGCGGGCTTCGACCGCTGGCCTAATCGGCTGGATTCGGCAGCACGAACCGGAACGGCGAAGACCAGTCGGTGTAGTCGTTCCAGTTCCGGCTGGCCGCACGCACCCGCCAGAAGTAGAGGCCATAGTACGGCAGCGAGGCAGTCACCGCGGTCTGGGTGACGCGCGTGTTCGAGTAGAACAGGTACTGGCTACGCAGCAGGGAGTCCCGATAGACCTCAATCTGGTAGAACTGGGCGCCGGACGTTTGCTGCCAGCCAAAGCTCACGTCCTGGGGATAGCGGAATTCACCCTGCCAGCCATCTTCAGGATGGACCAGTTGCGGCGGAGCCGGCGGGTTGGGTTTAGTCGGGTCGCCCGGCTCAAAGTCGTACGGATCGGTGCAGGCAAGGACTGCCAGCACCAGGCAGGCGACGAGCGTCAGCTTCATCGCCACCATTCTAGGTCGTCGCCGGACTCCGGTCAACGAGTTCGAAGCTAGAGGCCGGACACCCCGGCGGGCATCCGGCCTCAGAGTCGTTGGGTCCTATTTGACTTCGGCGAAGCGGGGCTTGGCAAACACGACCCGGCCGACGTCGGTGTCGAGCCCGCCCTGGATGACGACCTCGATTTCGGTGCCGACCGCGTTGGCCGCACCGGTCACCACGACCTTGATTCCGCCTTCAAGATAACCGATGCCTTCGTCTGTTTCCTTCCCTTTCTTGGCAATCCGGACCTTGAGGTTGGTCCCAGGAAGATAGGTGGGCCGGAACAGGTTGTAGATTTCACCCGTGGTTATCGCGGTTGCGGCACCGGCCGCGGCCTTGAGTTCAGGGTCGCCGGTAATCAGCGTCGCTTTGTGCTTGCGCACTGCCGCAATCAGAGCGTCCTTGTCGAGCAGGGTCTTGTCGAGTTTGACGGTTACGCCCGATACGGTCTTGAGCCGCTCGATGTTCTCCCAGGCGCGTCGTTTGGCGTGGTCGTTCCCGCCCTTGTCCGACGGGCGCGGCGGCTCAGGTAGCAGCAGCCGGCCCTGTATCAGGCCGAACGAGACGAACTCCGCGATGCGCGGGTCGGTTAGTGTATCGTAGTCGATGACGTAGGTTTTCTTGTTGCCGAAAAGCATTACTCCTCCGCCCGGGGCAGTTGCCCGGGGACAGTGAACTACCCGAGAACCGAGACAGCATGTCACTGCTGAGACGCAGAGACACGAAGGCCATGACGAAGGCAGAAGCGAGAAGCGAGATTGAAGAAGCTAGAGCGTTCCGGAGTTCTGCATTCTGAGTTCTAGCTTCTAGCATCTGACTTGGCCTCGGCGGCCCCTGTCGGACAGCGCGTCTGGTTCTCGGATGACTACTGGTTAGGCCGGCGGTATGGTGGCAGGCAGCGTTCGCGCTTGCCGTCATGCGCCGGCGGTCCGGCGACACGCTACGATGCGCCAATCGCATCAAGCGCCTCGCGGACCGTATCAACAGGCTTAAGGTTTGCCCCGGCAGTTCGCGTCTTCTTCGTGACGCCCCGCCGGGGTACGATTACATTGGCGAATCCGAGCCGCGCCGCTTCCGCGATGCGGGACTCGGTGCGGGCGACGGAACGGACCTCGCCGCCCAGACCGACCTCACCGATGAATACGGCGTCCGCGGGCAATGGCTGGTTGCGAATCGAGGATGCCAGCGCGGCGATGACCGCGAGGTCGGCGGCAGGCTCCTGGATCTTCAGGCCGCCTGCGATGTTGACGAAGATATCCTGCGCTGCGGCACTGATTCCGGCCCGGCGCTCAAGCACGCAGAGCAGCATGCTGAGTCGCCGTGCGTCGAAGCCGGTGGCGACGCGCTGCGGCAGGGCGTACGGTGTGGCCGCGGCGAGCGCCTGGATTTCGACGAGCAGGGGCCGGGTGCCTTCGATGGTCGAGACGACCGCCGAGCCGGAAACGTCCGGACGGCGGCCGGAGAGAAAGAACTCGGACGGATTGGCGACTTCGACGAGGCCGGATTCGGTCATCTCGAAGACGCCGATTTCGTTCGTGGAGCCGAACCGATTCTTGGCGGCCCGGACAATCCGGTATTGCTGGAACCCTTCACCTTCGAAGTAGAGGACCGTGTCCACCATGTGTTCGAGCGTCCGGGGGCCGGCAACGGCACCGGACTTGGTGACGTGGCCGACGATGAACGTTGTGACCGCGCGCGACTTGGCGAGGCGCAGCAACTCGGCCGTGCACTCGCGAACCTGTCCCACGCTGCCCGGGGCGCTTGTGAGACTGGACCGGAACATGGTCTGGATTGAGTCCACGACCAAGAGGCCGGGCGTAAGTTCCTCGGCCGCGGCGAGGATTTCATCAAGGTCAATCGCGCAGAGGATGTAGATGCCGTCGGCGGCGGCAGACAGCCGTTCGGCGCGCAGGCGCACCTGTTCAGCCGATTCCTCACCGGTGACGTAGAGGACCTTGATGCCGGTTTTGGCAAGTTCGTTGCAGACCTGCAGGGTGAGGGTTGACTTGCCGATGCCGGGTTCGCCGCCGATGAGCAACAGCGAGCCGGAGACCAGCCCGCCGCCGAGAACGCGGTCAAGCTCGCCGATGCCGGTCGAGGTGCGCCTGGCCGACTTGGACTCGACCTGGCTGAGCTTGACCGGACGCGCGCCGGTCGTCGCGACGCGGACCCGTTCGTTGACCTTGCGTCGTTGCGTTACACGTTGCTCCTCGACCAGCGTGTTCCACTGGCCGCAGGACGGGCACTTGCCGAGCCAGCGCGGGGTTTCGAACCCGCAGTTCTGGCAGACGAAGGCAGTGGACTTCATCGGGAGGGCAATGCAGAGTGCAGAATGCAAAGTGCAAAATGCAGAATGGAGGACAGGGGCGAGGGGAGGGGAGCTAGGGGCAAGGAGAAAGGGGAAAGTGGAAATGGCAAAGTCCCGACCTTGAACTTTTCACTTTCTACTTTGGCGTTGGCCGTTGTCATTCGGGTAGCGCGTCGTCGCCGTAGTCGTCCTCGGCGGGGCGCGGCGGCTCCGGGAGTTCATGTCCGGCACGGTTCTCAAATCGCATGCACTCAGATAGGAAGATGAGCTTGAGAACGTCGGTTGGGCCGTTGCGCTGCTTGGCGATAATCAGTTCGGTATCGCGCTCAGTGTTCGGGTCGAGTTCTTCGCGCTTCTTGTACGCGGCCTCGCGGTAGAGGAAGAGGACCACGTCCGCGTCCTGCTCAATTGCGCCGGACTCACGCAGGTCGGCAAGCTGGGGCCGCTTGTCCTCGCGCCGCTCGGGCGAGCGGGAAAGCTGAGAGAGCGCCACGACCGGTACGTTCAGTTCCTTGGCCATGGCTTTCAGCGCACGGGTGATGTCCGATATTTCCTGCTGCCGGTTAGCCTCGCGGCGACGGGAGCCGTGGGCTTCCATGAGCTGCAGGTAATCGACGATGACCATGCCAAGTGGTTCCTTGGACCGGAGACGGCGGGCGCGCGCGCGCATGTCGAGCGCGGTCAGGCCGGAGGAGTCGTCGATAAAGATCCTGGCGTCGTTGAGATGGCCCAGCGACGCGGCCAGCCGCGTGCGCTGGCGCGGGGTCAGCATGCCCCGGCGCAGGGCGTGCATGTTGAGGCCGGCTTCCGAGCACATCATCCGCTGGGTCAGCGCCTCGGCCGACATTTCGAGGCTGAATATCGCGATCGGGACCGGCTGCCGCGTGTTGGCGCGGGAGGCGATGTTCAGGGCCAGGGCGGTCTTACCCATGCCGGGGCGGCCGGCGATGATAATCAGCTCGCCGGGCTGCAGGCCGCTGGTCCGTTCGTCCAGTTCGGTGAAACCGGTCTCGATGCCGGTTATCATCTTCTTCTCGCCCATCGCCTTCTCGACCCGGTCCATTTCGACGGTGAGCAGGCCCTTGAGCTCGGCGAAGCTCTTGCGGTAGCCCGCCTGTTGGATTTCGAATATCTTCTGTTCGGCCTCTTCGACCAGTTCAGAGGCGCGGCGCGATTCGTCGTAGCTGGCCTGGACGATTTCGGTCGCGGTAGTAATGAGTTGGCGCTGCACCGACTTCTCGAGCACGAGGCGGGCGTACTCCTCGCAGTGGGCGGTGGTCAGCACGCCCTCGAGCAGGTTGGACAGGAACGGCTGCCCCCCGACCGCGTCGAGTTCCTTCATCCGTTTCAGCTCCCCGGACACCGTGACGACGTCGGTGGGCGAGTTGCGTTCGAACAGGCTGACGATTGCCTCGTAGACCCGGCGATGGGTCTGGAGGTAGAAGTTCTCGGGCCGGAGATACTGCATGACTGTGGTTACGGTCTCGGGTTCGAGCAGCATCGCGCCGAGGACCGCGGCCTCGGCCTCGAGCGCCTGCGGCGGCTTGCGGAGCGAAGATTCGGCGGCGGACTCGGGACTCATTTCCTTGTCCTTCCGTGACACAGTCCTGCGACCTCGGATACCAGCAGCCGGGCGAAATCGGGTTTGGACATCGGCTTCAGCGACCTGGACTTTGGACTCTTGACTCTTGACTTTGGACTTCTGAAGACGAGCCGGGCCTTGATGGTCCCGGAGCCGACAGTGGCGAAGGGATTGGCGACAACCAGATCGAGGTGCTTCTCTTCGAGCTTGGCCTGCGCCCGGGCCGGGGAGTTATCGAGCGAGAAGCCGACAACAACCGCGTGATGGCGGCGACGGCCCATTTCTTTCAGGATGTCGGGCGTCCGTTCGAGCCGGACGGTAATCGTCGACTCATGGTGCTTGCCCGAGGCGGCACGGACCGGGCGATAGTCGGCGACCGCGGCGCACATCACCAGCACGTCGGTTCGGGGCAGCGCGGCGAGCACCGCACGGAGCATCTTTTCGGTCGTCGTTGCCCTCGTTACCGTCACGCCCGGCGGCAGAGGCACGGACAGCTCGCCGGCGATGAGGCGTACCTCGGCCCCGGCGTCGATGAAGGCCCGGGCGATTTCGATTCCCATCCGGCCCGACGAGCGGTTGGTTATTACCCGCACCGGGTCGAGCGGCTCTTCGGTGCGGCCGGCGGTCACGACGACGCGCACGCCGGAGAATGTGGGAGAGTGACCGATGAGCGAGGGGTGAGCTGCAAGGGCGGAGCGGCAGCGCTCGAAGATAGCCTGGGGTTCAGCCATCCGGCCGGGACCGGACGTGCCGCAGGCGAGTTCGCCCTCGTCCGGGGGAATGAACCGGTACCCTGCCGCGGCCAGCCGCCTGACGTTGGCCCCGACCGCCGGGTTCTGCCACATGTTGGTGTTCATTGCCGGCGCGAACAGGACCCGGCCGTCCCGTACCGTCTTGCTCGGAACCGCGAGCAGCAGGGTCGAAAGCAGGTCGTCGGCGATTCCGGAAGCGAGCTTGCCGATGATGTTGGCGGTTGCCGGCGCGACTACCACGAGGTCGGCGGAAGTGGCCAGGTCAACGTGCTCTACGCCGGGTCGGGGAATCGGACGTGTCCGACCTGTCGGACTGGTCGGATTCGGACGGGTCTTCGGGAAGAGCTCCGTGGCGACCGGGTTGTGCGTAAGGGCCCGGAAAGACTCGGGGCCGACAAACTTGCGGGCGGATTCGGTCATCACCGCCTGCACGTCCCAGCCAGCCTTGCGAAAGAGCCGGGCGAGCTCCAGCGCCTTGTAAGCGGCGATGCCGCCGGTGATGCCCAAGAGAACCCGAAGTGGCGAAGTGGAAAGTGGAAAGTCTAAAGTCGGGACTTTGCCATTTCCACTTTGTCCTTTCCCCTTCACCCGGGGCCTAGACCATCGGCTGCGGGTTGAACGGCATCCGGCTGATCGGCGGCTCGTCGAAGCCTTCGCGGGCCAGTGCCTCAATGTCCGCCTCGGTCATCTTTGTCCACTTGACCTCGCCCTTGAGCGTCAGGTCGAGCGCGTATTCGTAGGGGCTGACCGGCAACTGGATTTCGTCCTTGTGCATTCCTTCGATGACGCGCCGGGCTTCGAGCGCGGCGATGTTGACGGCCAGATACTTGTTCGGGTAAACCTTCTTCAATGCTTCCGGTGAGGTTATTTTCATTTCCGTGGCCTCCTGCCTGCGGTTTCTGTTTCTAGACTTCGAACTGCCGCGCGAGGGCGCGGTGCGGTCGGATTCATTCGCGATGTCCGGAGCCTTTCGGCCCGGATTATCGCCATCACGTCGTCGACCGCCTGATTGAGCCGGTCGTTGACCACCAGGTAATCGAACTCAGGGATAGCGGCCAGTTCCGCTTCCCGGTCGGCTTCCCGCCGGGCCACGGCTTCCGGTGAATCGGTGCCGCGGTCGCGAAGCCGGCGCGCGAGCTCGTTCGAGTTGGGCGCGGTAACGAAGACGCCGACCGTGCCGGGCAGCGCCTTGCGGCACGAACGCATGCCCTGGATGTCGAGGTCCGCGATTACGTCGCGGCCCTGGCGGAAATGGCGGAGAACCGGGGCCCGGGGCGTGCCGTACCGGTGGTCGTAGACATCGGCACTCTCAAGCAGACCATGGTTCTCGTTCAACTGCTGGAACTGCTTCTCCGAGTAGAAGAAGTAGCTGCGGCCATGGACTTCGCCCTTGCGCTTCGGCCGGGTCGTGGCCGAGACCGAATAGGCGACGTTCGGGTCACGACGTTCCACCCCGCGGCAGATTGAAGTCTTGCCGGCGCCGGAGGGCGACGACAACACAACCAGAAACGGCGAGTGGCGCAAGGACAGGGTTCCGGGGTTCCGGGGTCCTGGGGTTCTGGCTCGAATCCTTGACCCCTCGAATCCTTGACCCCTCATCCTATTCGACATTCCGGACCTGCTCCTTCACCTTCTCGATTTCGCCTTTGATTTCGATGGCCCGGCGCGAGATGATCATGTCCCGTGCCTTGGCCGCAAGCGTATCGGTCTCGCGCAGCATCTCCTGCGCGATGAAGTCGAGCTTCTTGCCCGACGCCGCCGACGAACTGAGCGCGCCCAGGAACATGGAGCAGTGGCTCTTCAGGCGAACACACTCCTCGTGGATGTCCAGCTTCTCGCTGATGAAGGCGACTTCCTCCAGGATGCGCTTGGAGTCGGACTCGACGTTCAAGTCCTTGAGCTGGGCAAGCAGGTTCGCCCGGCGCTCGCGCAGCCGTTCCGGCACCCGCTGCTCAATCGCCAGGACCGCGTGCCTTATCTTGCTGACGCGCTTGCGCAGGTCGCGAATCAGGGCCGCACCCTCAATCTGCTGCATCTTGACCAGCCGGCTCAGGGCCAGGGCGATGACCTTGCGACAGCGACGCCAGAGCCGGCCGTGGTCCGCGTCGGCCTTCTGCGGCGCGATGATGCCGGGATAGGCAAGCACGGTGTGGAGGTCGAGGTCGCCGGGGATCTTGTACTTCGACTGCAGCTCCCGGGACAGTCGGAGATAGTCGCGTACCATCCGGTGGTCGAGCGCGAGCGTCGGTGCGTCGGCGCTCTCGTCGAGCGAGACCTGCAATTGGATGTAGCCGCGGCGCACCCGGCGCCGGACCATGTCGCGGACTTCGCCTTCGTACCCGGCAATCTGGGGCGGCAGCTTGGCCGTCAACTCCAGGAACTTGTGGTTGACCGTGCGGATATCCACGACAATTTTCGAGTTCCACGGCGGCAGAATCGCCTCGGCCCGGCCAACGCCGGTCATGCTTTTAACCACTGTCAGTGCTCCTCTCTGAAAGGGGACGGGGTTCAGGGGTCGGGGTTCGGGGTTCGGGCCCTGATCCCTGATCCCCGGTCCCTGACCCCTGGATCTGTGCAGTCTGCGGATTCACAGTTGCGGGTTCCTCTAACATCAACGTTACCGGCCCGTCATTAACCAGCTCCACGGCCATGTGCGCGCCGAATCGGCCGGTGCGGGTCGGCACGCCCAGATAGGACAACTCGGATACGAATCGCTCGTACAGCTCCTTCGCACGCGCCGGCCCGCCGGCATTGGTGAACGAGGGCCGCAGTCCTCGGCTCGTGTCCGCGTACAGCGTGAACTGCGAGACTACCAGGGCCTGGCCGTGGGTGTCGAGCAGGGACAAGTTCATCTTGCCGGCTGCGTCGTCGAATATCCGCATCCGGGCGACCTTTGACGCCATTCGGCGGCAGGTCTCAACGCTATCCTCCCGGCCCACGCCGAGGAGCAGCAGCAGTCCCGGTCCGATTTCGCCGGTCGTCTCGCTCCCGACCGTGACCCGCGCCCTCGTCACCCGCTGTACCGCCATGCGCATGTCACTTGGCGGCCAGCACGGCTGCAGCCACGGCCCGGCCAAACGCGTGCGCCTGCTCGGCGCTGGCGGCGGTAATGATATTCCGGTCGGTCACCAGCTCCCGGAAGCTGAACTTCGCCCCGCTCTCCTTAAGCCAGCCGATTGCCGAGCGCTCGTGGAACACGGTTGCCTTCCGGCCTTTGAGGACGCCGGCACGGGCGAGCGTTATCGGTGCGATGCCGATGGCGGCCACGACCCGATCGGTCTCGGCGAACTGGCGGCAACGGGTCTGCAGCAGCGAATCACCCCACGTGATGGCGGCTCCGGACCCGCCAATCAGGACCAGCCCGGCATAGTCCGCAACCTGCACGTCACGCAGGGCCAGGTCCGGTTTCAGCACAATCTGGCCCATGCTCACCGCGACGCCGGTGTCGGAAGAGACGATTCGGGTCTGCAGCCCGGCCAGGGAAAGCTCCCGCAAGGTCGGCTCGAACTCCTCGCTCGAAAACAGCCGCTGGGGCAGGAATATCAATACGGTTCGGTCAGACTTGCCCGGCGGCGAGGGCTTCGGGCTTATTGGAATCGGCGGCGGCTGGCCAAACACCGGCGCTGCCGCCGCGATGACCAGCAGGATGCAACCGACTGCTCTAAGCATAGACCTCAACAGAGTAGGATATTCACACCGGCGCGGAAGTCAAGCCGACCGGCCGCAGAGAAATCGAAAGCTGCAAATGGACAGTTGGGGAATGGGGTGCGTGAGAATGAGGGGTTGCCCCCTCAGGGTTCGATATTGTCCAGCAGGTACTTCAGGTCTCGCCCTCGCTTGTGGTAGGAC
>Ga0265595_1000207_pt1 | contig 57481 bp, 54 predicted proteins | sample saktaG_15_FD_190148 | JGI IMG/M metagenome (GOLD analysis project Ga0265595, IMG submission 190148) | Saline water microbial communities from Sakinaw Lake, British Columbia, Canada - sak_2013_06_06_50m | ecosystem: Environmental > Aquatic > Non-marine Saline and Alkaline > Saline ... | reverse complement strand
AGCCGCTCAACGGCTCTTCTCTGTTCTTGGCTACATACCAAGGCTGGTAGTCTCTTGGGCATTCTAATCGTTCTCCTTTCACCCAAGATACTACCATATATCTAACATTATTGCAAGTAGACACTAGAATCAATAGTTGACTGGTTCTGAGTCCACATACGGATAATGTTCTTTAGCGGCTTGTAGTTCGTCGAGTTCGGTTGCATCCGAAATCCGGCTCTGCCGTTCCGGCGGAGCCGCCACTGGCTTCTACGCACAACAAGCTGGGGAGTACGCTATGACGATACAGATGCCCTCCAGGTCCTTCACGACCATGTTTGCCTTGGTCGCGCTTCTCGCCGGCTGGGCCGGCGCTCAACCCGAGCCATGGCAGCATCTGGACGGCACCATGCATTATTATCACGCGCTCACCGCGCCCGGCGGCGTCACGTGGCTTGCCGCCCGTGACCTGGCACAGGACAGTGGCGGGTATCTGGCGACCCTGACTTCTCAGGCGGAAAACGACTTCGTCTTCGGACTGGTCGACTCAAGCGCATACTGGTATGAACGGCCCGGGTCCGGCGCGCTGGCCGGACCGTGGCTGGGCGGCTACCAGCTTCCCGGCACACCCGAACCGGACAGCGGCTGGCGGTGGGTCACGTCCGAACCTTTCGGCTTTCAAGACTGGTCCCCGGGCGAGCCGGACAATGCGGGCGACGAGGATGCGCTCCACTTCGGCGAATCGGCCGGCGTGCGGGTGCCAACGTGGGACGACGCCGGCAGCCTCGACGGCTCCATCCGCGGCTTCGTGCGCGAGCTGTCGGCCGACACTACGACCGTCGGGTTGTTGCAGAACGACAGCGCGGCGTTCATCGGCTACACCATGTTCGCACCGCTGATGTCCAACTACACCTACCTGATTGACAACAAAGGCCGTCTTGTCCACTCGTGGCACAGCAGCTACCGCCCCGGGATGTCGGCCTACCTGCTGGAGAACGGCAAGCTGCTGCGCACCGCCTTCGTCGGCAACCTTGTATTCAGCGACGGCAGCGGCGGCCGCGTCGAGGAGTTCGATTGGGACAGCAACCTCGACTGGGCGTACAACTACTCGACCAACCTGCACTGCCAGCACCACGACATCGAACCGCTCCCGAACGGCAACGTGCTGATGGTTGCGTGGGAGCTCAAGACCCGGGATGAAGCCATCGCCGCGGGCCGCAACCCGGACCTGCTGCAGCAGGGCGTGCTGTGGCCCGACCACGTCATCGAGGTCGACCCGACCAACGACAGCATCGTCTGGGAATGGCACTTCTGGGACCACCTGATACAGGACTTCGACTCCACGAAGGCGAACTACGGAGTCGTGGCCGACCACCCGGAACTGATTGACATCAACTTCCTCCCGGCCAATCAACCCTTCGGCCCGGCCGACTGGAACCACACCAACTCGGTTGACTACAACGAACAGCTCGACCAGATAGTCCTGAGTGTGCACAACTTCGGCGAGATACTGGTCATTGACCACAGCACCACGACCGAGCAGGCCCGCGGGCATTCCGGCGGCAGGCAAGGCATGGGCGGTGACATTCTCTATCGCTGGGGCAACCCCCAGACCTATCGGGCGGGTGCCGACACCGACCAGAAGTTCTTCTACCAGCACGACGCCCGCTGGATCGAACCCGGGCTCCCGGGCGCGGGACACATCATGGTCTTCAACAACGGAGCGGGACGTCCGGGCGGCAACTACTCCTCGATTGACGAGTTCATCCCCGCCTGCGACAGCAGCGGCGACTATCCGCGGCCCTCGCCCGGCACCCCGTTTGGCCCGGCCGCGCAAAGCTGGGTCTACCACGCCCGCCCGCCGCTCAGCTTCTTCTCGGGGAGCATGTCCGGCGCGCACCGCCTGCCCAATGGCAACACGTTGATCTGCAGCGCCGAGGATGGCACGCTGATCGAGGTAACCGCCGCCGGTCAGGTCGTCTGGCGCTACGTCAACCCGGTCAACGAAACCGGCACCCTGTACCAGGGCGACGTGACCGGCGGGCTGAGAGTAGTGTTCCGGGCGAGACGACTCCGGCCCGACTACCCGGGACTGGCCGGCAGGGACCTGACTCCCGGGTATCCCATCGAGCGGTATCGGACCCCGTCGTCAGGAGTCAGTGAGTCCGGAACCACCCGCCCCGAAGCCGTCGGCCTTCACGCCAGCCCGAACCCATTTGGCCGGCAGACCACAATCCGCCTGGGCCTGCCGCGCGCGGCTTCGGCTGAACTCGGCATCTACGCGGTTGACGGCCGGCTGGTCCGAACGCTGCCGGCAACCAGTGGAATCGTGTGGAACGGCGCCGACAATAACGGGATCCTGGTCGGCCGCGGTGTCTACTACTGCCGGCTACGGTACGCTGGTATCACCGTATCGAAGAAGCTCGTCAAAGTAAACTGACGGGCACGTTCATCCGCCGGGACGCTTCCTCGCCACGAGGATGACGAAACTCGCCCCACGCACAAAGCCCGGTCGCGGTTCTTCCATGACGTCTGTTTCGCCGGGCGCCTGGAACAGAGTCGAGACCGTCTTCAAGATGTCGAACCCGGACAGCTCGGTCAGGCGCTTCACGTCTTCGTATGTGTCGAAACGGGCGTGGCTGAACAGCGGATGCCCGGCCTTCGCCTTCTCAACGTAGTTCCGGCCCCACTCCCCGTCACGGTCAAGATAGGCATTGACCAGCATCCCGCCGGATGCGAGCACGCGCCGGCATTCGCCCAGCACCTTGAGCCGGTCGGTCAGGAACGCCCACGTTGTCAGCAGGAAGACCGTGCCGAAGCTGCCCGCGCGAAACGCCAATTCCTCGCCCTCGCCGTACAGCGCCTCGATTCCCCGTTGCCGCGCCTTGGCGAGCAATGCCGGCGATGGGTCGATTCCGAGCGGAATCCCGAACGCCTGCGCGAACCGGCCGGTGCCGACCCCGACTTCGAGCCACGGCTTGGGCAGCTCGACCAGCAGCGACCGCAGGGCGGCCAGTTCAATTTCGAATGCCAGCCTGCCTTTGCCGTCGTACCACGAATCGTACTCGTCGGCCAGCGAATCGAACGGGCTGGGCTCCGGGTCCACGTCCTACAGCGTCACGACCTCGTAGCCCTTCTCCATGTACCCCGCCATGCCCGGATGGCCGGACATGTCGTCGGCCAGCTTCAGGTTCTGCTCGATGATCGCCGGTATCACGCCGTTCTTCGTGGCGCACGCCCGACACACGCAGTCGACCAGGCCGCGGTCGCGGAACCGCCGGTAGACGTCGGCGAAGGGCTTGGTCTCATTGCGCAGGAGCGACAGCAGCTTGGTCGCGTCGCCCTCGATGACTACCTTGACGTCGTAGCCCCGATCCTCCATGTCCATCGCGGTAAGCATCGCGTGGGCAAAGGACGCGGGCTCGCCGCTGAAAGCAAACACAACGACTTTCTTCACGGTTCTCCTTTCGCTCTGACCAGGACGTTAGTATGCCATACGCTACGGAACAATCAAGCCGGCATTGCCGCCGGCTTCCCGGCCCGCCGGGCGCACCGGCCGGACCACCCTCTGTCCCACAAGCGCGGCCGCGCCGGTTGACCACTAGTCGGTTTCTGCTATCCTCGGAAGTCGTATGACACGCGTGATTGCGTTCCTGCTTGTGATGGCTGTCGCCGCGCCCGCCGCGGTACCGAAGTTGACGGTCGCGTACCGGCGCGACGACCACGCCGCCCCGCTCTACGCCGCCTGCCTCTATCCGAAGGACTTCCGCGCGCGCTACGGGCTGTACCTGAAAGAGACCAAACCCCGGGTGCTGTACGACCTGTTTGACGGCCCGCGCAGCACGCTATCGCTCCGGCTGACCTCCTTCGATTCCGACTCCGCGGTCCTTGCCGCGCTCCTGTCCGGCGGCGCGCAGGTCGGGATTCTGGCGTGCGAGGAACTGCTGACCGCCGTACTCGCGGGCAAACCGGTACGGATTATCGCGCCGCTCCAGCGCCGCGGCGACATGCTGGTGACAAACCGTTCGGTCCCGGCCGCTGACTGGAAGGAGTTCATCGGGTGGATCAAGACGCAGGACCGGCCGGTGGCAATCGGCTACATCGGCAGGCACTTGATGACCGTGCTCGGTTTCACGCAGGCGCTGGAGTACGAGAACGTCAAATACGTGGGGACTGTCCCCGAAGGGGGACTGTCCCCAAAACCGGAGACCGTAGGAGTGAGGCTCGTTAGAGTGGACGACTGGCCCGTGCTCGCGGTCGAACTCGAACTGGGGCGGCTCGACGCCGCGGTGCTGCAGGAGCCGGCCGCGACGCTGGTGAGCGCGGTTGACGGCAACCGGACGATTGGCCGGATTGACATCCTGCCGCCGGGCCGGTTCGAAGACCGCCCCGGCACTATCATCGCGGCAACCGATTCGGTTATCCGGGGGCAGGGCGACGCGGTCGGCCGTTTCCTCGAACTCATGGCGGTGGCCACGCACTACGCCAACAACCGCACGCGCAACACCCTTGCGGCGGCGAACAAATGGCTGGAGATATCACCGGTCCTTGAAAGCGTCTCCCTCGGCAACGTTGCCTTCTCATCGCGCCCCGACTTCACGTTCACCACCGGCATCTGGAACTGGTACTTCGCGCTGCGCCTCAAGAACGCAGTGCCGGAAAGCATGGCCGGGTACATGGAAGAGAAAGACTGGCTGGGCGTTCCCTACGATTCGCTCCTGCTGATGCCGGCACTCGACCGCGCCGGCGCCCGGATCATCCGCTGACTGCCGGGCTCAGACATCCACAGATTACACAGATTACGCAGATTCCCGGCCGGATCCGTCGCCGCCGTCCGTGCACCATGTCCGGCACTTCTGACTTCTAGCCTCTAGCTCCTGACATCTGACTTCGTCCCACCCCCAGTGCCCGGGTTCCTACTCCTAACTGCTAACTCCTAACTGCTAACCAAGAGCCCGCCATCGGCCAGCAGTTCCGCGGGACGTCCCAAGCTCATGAAATCGAGCAGACTCATCGTGTAGCCATACGCGCCCGCGTTCAGCAGGCCGACGAGGTCGCCCGGCTCCGGCTCGGGCAGCCGCACACCCTTGGCGATGCAGTCGAGCGGCGTACATATCGGCCCGCAGACGTCCACTTCGTGCGCCGGCTTCTGCCCGAGCTTGTTCAGGAGCCGGACCGGGTGCCGGACGCGCATGAACACCGGACGGGAGAACGCGTTCATCCCGCCGTCGCAGAGGACGAACACGCGGCCACGCGACTCCTTCACCCGCACAACGCGCGTAACGAACACTCCCGCCTCGGCAACGATGTAGCGACCGGACTCGAACACCAGACGGCATCCCGGACTGGCCTGCCGGAACTCGTCAACCGGCTTCCGTATCGCGCCCGCGATGAGACCGGGGCTCAACTCTTTGTCGTGCTCGTTGTACGGTATGCCGAACCCGCCGCCGAAATCAATGCACTCCTGCTTGAACCCGATTTCCCGGCTCAGCCGCTGCGCCAGCTTGAGCACATACTTGATGTGCTCGACGAGCCACTCCGGGTCGAGTACCTGGCTCGCCGAATAGACATGGACACCGGCAATCCGCGCCTGCCTGAGTTCAAGTCCGGCCACCTCAGCCACAACCCGTTCTTCATCGAACCCGAACTTGCTTGGTCCACCGACCATCACTTCCCTAGCCTCGGGCTGCCGCTCCACGGTATTGATGCGCAACAGCACGCGCGCCGGCCTGCCCAGCTTGCGCGCCTCTGATTCAACCATCTCAAGCTCCGATGCCGAGTCGACCACGATTGCGTAGATGCCGGCCGCGAGTGCCCGCTCAACACTCGCCTGGGTCTTGGCCGGGGCTACATAGACGATATTCTCCGGCGCAAACCCGGCACCGAGCGCGGTCGCGAGTTCGTTGGCAGAACTCACCTCGGCCCCGGCCCCGGCGTGCGCCAGCACGCTGCAGACCGTTGGGTTCGGGTTCGCCTTCAGCGAATAGCAGATATCGAACGCGGGGAACTGGTCCTTGAGCAGCCGGAACTTCGTACGGATGGCCGATGCCGAGTAGACATAGAACGGCGTCGGGTGCTTGACAGCAATCTCCTCAAGCGGCACACCGTCCGCGACGAACCGCCCCTCACGAACGAAGAACTCCTCGAAGCGCTTCATACCTCGGCAGGATTCAAGGATTCCAGGAGCCCGGGAGTCGAGTGCCCGCCACTTGAATCCTCGACTCCTCGACCCCTTGACCCCTCATCCTTTGTCCTTGTGGTAGACCTCGATCGTGCTCGTTCCCTGGAAGATGTAGAACGGGAACGTCTCGGCTACGACCGTGTCAATCCCAATTGTCCGGCAATACTCCTCGCCGAAATTGGCCCCGGTCTCGGCAAAGATGAGCAGCCTGGTCCCGGCCTTCCTCGCCTCCTCAACAATCAACTCGAGCGAATCGGTCGCAATGGTCATGCCGGTAACAATCGCCAGGTCCGACTGCCCAATCAGATCGAACGTCTTTGTCCCATCCTGGATTTCGACTCCGTGTACGGTCGAACCGATGATGTCCCGCTCCATGTCGCTGGCACAGACGTCATAGCCCTTCAGCCTCAGGTCGCGCAAAACGTTGCCGACCACCCCAACGTTGACTACCCTGGCGCACCGGCCGGACACACGCGCCAGCAACCGTTCCGCCTCGGCAAGTATGATAGCCGTCCGCGCCCTGGTCTTCTCAATCGAATTGCCCTTCAATTCGTGCACTGCAGCCGGCTGCCGGGGCAGCGAAGCATACAGCGAGTCGAGCGTGGCGATGGAGATGCACGTCTTCTCCTTGACCAATTCTCGCGCGTCGCTGCCGACCAGTTCACGGCCGCGCGGGTCATCGCCGGTGCAGTAGCAGCAGCCCTGGCCCTTGGTCATGGCAATCCAGAACGTGTAATTGAACGTCCGCTCGGCCGGGTTCGGCTTGAACGCCAGCTCCACCTTCCAGATACCCCGCACCAGGAAGTCCTCAACCGGCGCACCGACCATCCGCTCCAGCGCCCGCTCCCGCAACACCGCGAATATATCTGTCATCATGATCCTCGCTTCCCTGTCCCGGACCGGACCTGCAGACTGCCACCTGCAACCTGGTCACTCGCCCTCGCGCGTCTACTGACCTTTCCCTTTATCCGGACTCCGAGCCACTTGCGGAGTACGGAAGCGAGGGCGTCCTCCCGCCCCAGGTAGTTATGCGGCGCGCCGTCAATGACCGCACCGGTGAACGACGGGCAGTTGACCATGCACGCCCGGATGTCGCCCACGTACTTCTGCGGAGCGCCGACAAAGGCCTCCTCAACCGTGCCGACTGCGAGCAGCACCGGCACGCTGATTGATGCAAGCTCAGGGAACTCCTGGCGGTTGGTGCGGCTCATGTTGAATATACCGGTCATCGAGTCCTTGTTGTGGCAGTCAAAGAACGTTGCGGCAGAAACGGGATACTGGAGATCCTTCTCCGGCAGCAGTTTCCGGCCGCTGCCCTTGGACGTCATCTCCCTCGCCCGTGCCAGCACCCACGGAAACCGCTCACCGAGCTGCCTCCTCGCGATGCCCATGTCGTCCGATGGTGAAAGCAGGACCAGTCCACAGACGCGCGGGTCACCTGTCGTCGTGAGATAGTGGACGACCTTTATCGCACCGTGGCTGTGCCCCTGCAGGATGACTTGGTTCGCGCCGCGCCCGACCACGAAGTCAACCCACGCCTTGATGTCCGCAACGCTATCCGCCAGTTTTTCATACATCCCGCCAATCTGCACGTAGTCATACCGGTTGTCGTCTTCCTGTCCGTTCGTCCTGGCGACTTGGCGTCCTTGGCGCTCTTGGCGGTTTCTCTTTCCGGGTTTACATCTGAGCAGGTCGGCGATGTAATCGTGCCCGCGATTGTTGCCCGTGAGAAACCCGATGCCACGTCGCGCGCACACCTCCGCCGCATGGTCAATGAACCGATTCTCATAGAAGTTCCCGTCCCAGCCATGTACGTGAACGAGGCAGATGGGGTCGGGGGTCAGGGATCGGGGGCCGGGGACCGGTCTCCGACTCCCGGGCGCGCAGTAGAAACCATTGAGTTCCAACGCATCCGTTGTCCTGACTCGGCAGAACTCGCCGCTGATGGTTGGTGTCATCTTTGCCACGGTCACGATTCTACCACTGCCCGCCGGATCTGCAATCTGTGCGGCAAGGCCTTCCTTGCATCCGCCTGCCACGTTTCACACCGAGGCGGTTCTTCCGGCCTCGCGCCCGCGCGTTTGACTTCCCGGACCGGCCTGATACCATTAGCGCGATGATATCAGGATCCGCACCGGCGTTGGAATCCTCTTGACACGCTTCCGCGGAAACCGGCGCGGACAAGCTGTCCGGCAGGCAACCGTAGGCCGGCGCACGGGTCATGCCGGGAAGCTCCGGGGATACTTCCAGACGCTCCGGCCTTGGGGATCGACATAGTCATGACGATCACGAATCTTCTGAACCAACCGAGCGAAAGGCAAGTGCGATGAGAAAAGCTACGGGAACCGGCGGTAGGATGAGCGCCCGGGCGGAAACGGTCAGGGATTACCTCGCCGCGGTTCCACCGGATGCACGAGCCGCGCTTAAGAAGCTCCGTAGAACCATCAAGGCCGCCGCGCCCAAGGCCACCGAGGCCATAAGCTACGGGATGCCGGCATTCAAGTACATGGGTACGCTCGTGTACTATGCGGCATTCAAAGACCACTGCAGTTTCTTCCCCGCAAGCACGACCGTGATGCGCCGGTTTGCCGCCGAACTCAAAGGCCACGACACGAGCAAAGGCACCATCCGCTTCACCGCGAACAAGCCGCTGCCCGCCTGACTCGTAGCCAGGATGGTCAGGGCGCGCGTTGGCGAGAACGAAACCAGGCAGAAATGATGAAGGGAAAGATAGTGGTTGTTGGAAATGGTCCGTATCTTATATCCGGCAGTCTGCCTTTGGGCAAAGAGATCTCAGAGGTCGGCGAAGAAGGGGAACCGGAACGGTGGGTCAAGGGCGAGCAGTATCCTGCTCGGGAAAGCTATGCTCTGTGTCGTTGTGGTCAATCAAAGAACCTGCCGTTTTGCGACGGCGTACACACCAGCGTGGACTTTGATGGCGCTGAAAAGGCCAGCCGCAAGGCGTATGATGAACAGGCCGAGGTAATCGAAGGACCCGGTATCGACCTGATGGACGTCGAGCCGCTGTGCGCCGCGGGGCGTTTCTGCCTCCCCAAGGGCGGAACCTGGAAACTGACCCTGGAGTCCGGGGATCCCGTGAAGAGGGAAACCGCGATTCAGCAGGCCTGCAACTGTCCATCAGGCAGATTGGTGGTGCTCGATAAGAAGACAGGAAAGCCGATTGAGTCCAAGTGCGCGCCCGCAATCAGCCTGATTGAGGACCCGCAGGTGAGATCGAGTGGACCGATTTGGGTGAAAGGCGGCGTGCCGATCGAGTCTGAAGACGGCAGAGCCTATGAGACGAGGAATCGAGTGACTCTCTGTCGTTGCGGGAAGTCGAACAACAAGCCGTTCTGCAATGGAAACCACATCAGCGTAGGGTTCAACGACGGCGACGAATCGCTGAACAGGTAGACGGCGGCTTTAGCCCTGCAGGCACGGCAGTCCTCCCGGCGCGCAGACAATGCTGCTGCTGGCAGGAGCTAAGAAGCATCGGCCGCGGGCGCAGGTGGGAGAATCACGGCGGCAAAAGGCGACCCCTGACGCCGAGTGATTCCGCTATTTAGTGCCCGTTCCTGCGGACGGAACATCCAGGACCTGCTTCAGTTGTCCGTACAGGCTGCACACTGCGGTCAGGCCGATCTTGTCGCCATCCTTCACGTCCACAAGCACGTAGCTGACCTCCTGGACCTTCGTGTCGGTCTGGCTCTGAAACGTCTGAGTCACCATGACCGCGCCATTCACGTCAACTACCACCTTGGCAACGTGGTGCCCGGCCGGATTGCTGCGAACGGGGTGGTAGATTGTCGAAGTCAGAATATGGGTTGTCGGGTCGAATGACAACCTGATACTGTCCGGGGGCGTGGCAAGTGCCGCACTGCATATGATAGCCAACACGAGCAGGATAGGTGCAAACCGTCTCATTCGTTCCTCCTTGAAACAATTACGAGCCAAATGACCTTCGGATTGTCGTCGCCTCACAGGCGATTCTGTAGCCCGCGGTGCCGGCCGGCATTCGAGGCCGACTCAGCGCAGCCGCGTCAGGGCCAGCGCGCCGGATCCGCACCGGCAGAAATATACACCCGGCCCGGTTTCATGTCCCCGACTGTCCCTGCCGTCCCATGTCACGGATTCAGCGCGCGACGCCGGAAGCGTGCGCACCAGCTTCCCTGATGCATCAAACACCTTCACGTCGCTCGATACGGAACCTGTCGGTGCCAGCCGGATGGTTGTCCCGGCGCTGAACGGATTGGGAAAACTCGCGATCCCGGCTCTCTCCCCCGGCCTGCCCGGCGCCTCGTTCACTCCGCCCGTTCCGACAACGACGACCCCTGTCATGCCACCCAGGTAGTGGTGCCGGCAGAAGTAGTCAAACGTCCCGTCGACCGGGAATCCACGGACGAACGTCGCGCCATGGACCAGGTCGCCCGAATCCCACAAGCTGTCCCAGACGCCGTTGACCCCGCTGGTGGAAGTGTGCATGAATGTACCGCTGTTGGCCCAGATTACCGAGTCGCCCGGGTTTATTCGGACCGTATCGGGTGAGAATGCGAAATCAACCATGCTCACCGGGACCTGCGTGGCCCACGCCAGGCCCACGCTCATAATCAGTGCTACCGTCAGTACGTTGATTCTTGACACGTCAAACCTCCTTCTTCCATCGGACAATCCAGTTAGCGGAAATCACGCCCTTCATTCTCCTTCCGCCGCAAGTCCGGAATGAGCGGTCACCACGTCCGGCGCTCCACGGGCAGGTTGGCAAACCCTACTCATCCGTTCGGCAGAACGAGTGTCTCGGTACGCTTGCCGAATATGCTGCAGATCGCGGTCACAGTCAATCGGTCACCGGGCTTTGCCCCGGGAATGACACACTGCGTATCCTGTTCCTGGTTGTTGGTCTGACCGCTGAACTGCTGTACTACGACCAGCGAGTCGTTCAGCCTGACGGCAATCTTGGCGATGTGGTGAGCCCCGGCGGCGAATGTCGGGTGGTGGACCGCGATTGTCAGCGTGCTCGACGAATCGCTGAAGCTGAGCCGGATGCGGTCAGGCGGGGTGGCAAGCGCGGTGCCGGCCGCAAACAGCACGAACACGGCAACTACCGCCGGCGTTCGGAATTTTCCCCTCGGCGTGTCTTTCATCTCACCGGGCCTGGGTTTGCCGGTTCCGTGCCCCGCGTGGACGCGGCCACGCCGTCAATGACGATACCCCGTTCCATGCCGCGCACGATAATCTTGCCCGTGACCTGCACCTTCTGGTCGCAGTACTCAATCAGCGAGTGGACGTCGGCCGGACCTTTGGCTACAGTCGGGACAACCGGGTAATAGATGTACCCGGAGTCGCTGACCAGGACCAGTGGTTCACCATCATCGGCGCGGGCCCGCGCGCGTTTGGCGTCAGCCACGCCGGAGTCGCCTTTGGCCAACCAGAGGCTCAGATCCGTAACCCGTGCGACGAGCCGGGCGCTGGCGGTCTCCCGAACCGGGAACGACAAGGTCGCCTCCGCACCCGGCCCCCTGGCGACCTGCTCAATCACGATGCCGCGCTCCCTGCCTCGTCTGACGACCTTGCCCATGACGATCACCCGTTGTTCGACGAACGGCCGCAGCCGGACGTTGTCCATCATCGGGCCGGCGGGCGCGGTCAGCGTCACCGGGTAAACGACCGAGCCGCGGTCGGTCAGGATGACAAGCGGCCCGCCGAGGTCGGCGGCGGTCACGGCGGCCTCCTCATGTTTGATTCCGATGAATCCTTTGTCCAGCCAGCCGTTCACGTCCACGACCCAACCGGAAACCGTGTCGACGGGCGGAACGGCGTACTCGACATAGGCTTCCTGCGCATACACTGCTTCGGTCCGGGCCAGCAGCACCAGCCCAAGCACGGCGACTATCATCGGTCTCGCGTTAGTCATGACGCCTCCATCGGTTCATGTCTCCTCGCTGCGCCTTCCGGCATGGCCGGTTCCTATCATTTCCGGCAAAAGCCAGCGGCCAGCGTATCTCTCTGCTGACATCTCACCGCCTGGAGGTCCTCCTGCGGCGTGTCCGGTGCGTACGCGGCCAGGCTGTCGATGATGACGGCTCGTTCTCTGCCACGCTGGATGAGTGTGCCTTTCACCGACACGTCCTGCGCTACGTAGCTCAAGAGCAGGTCATGCGACGCCGGGCCCGACGGCGAACTTCTCGTGACCGGGTAGAACACGTACCCAGCCCCGTCCACGAGCACCAACGGCTCACCGGCCCTGGTGCCTTTCCCCAAGGCGTTGCGACTTTCGGACTCAGCATGGCCCAGCCACGAGTTCAGCCCCATGACCCTGGCGACTATCTCGACGTCGGACGTTTCCACGGCCGAATTTGACGGCTCGTCTATCGGGTCTTTATCCGACGTCACGTACTGGATGACCATCGCCTTCTCCTGGCCCTGCTCGATGAACCTGCCCCCCACGGTTACCCGTTGCTCGGCGTAAGGGGTGAGCTGAAGATTGCTCGCGTGCGTACCGGCCCGCGGCCTCAACTGGACCGGGAATACGATAGAACCGTCGTCGGTAAGAATGACCAGCGGTGTGCCTGCCTCTGCCGACGCCGCCGAGCGTCCCTGATATTGCGGGCCGCGGACGCCCTGGCCCAACCATGAGTTTGCGTCCACGACCCATCCCGACACGGTAACGTCCGGCCTCCCGGGTCCGTCTTCATAGGATTCGTCGTCGAGCCCGGTTGCGGGCTGGGAGTCCGCTGCGGCGGTTCCGACGACTTCATCCGCAGTGACCGAGTCGGCCCACATCGGTGGCGCGACCCATCCCGACACGGCAACGATCGACGGAATGACTTCGTCCGTGTTGGACCCGTCGTCGGGCCCAGCTGTGGCGGTTCCGATAACTTGTGCCGTAGCGAACGCGCCGACCCACGCCAGTGGCGCGAGCAGGAGCGCCGCGACGGCCAAACGTCTTGCATTAATCAAACTCATCTTCCCTCCATGTTCTAATCTCAGTCAACGACCGCGCCCCTTCCGCAGTGTCGGATCCAGTTCCGAACGACAATCCCAGTGAGTCGGAATGACGGCAGGTGAGGCTGGCCTGAGGCGCGAGGCCAGCCTCCCTGCCTTGGGGTCGCGGAAGCCCACAGACAATTGCTGCCGGCAATCCAGCTGGGTCTGCTCCGGTACCGGCTTGCCTTACATCAGGGGGCCGAGGGTAGAATCCGAGCCGCATCTACCGCCCGCCATTTCGTCCAGGACCCGCACTGGTCGCGTACGCGTGGACGAGGTCTGCTGACTCCTCAGACAAGGGCCACGTCACTCGGCAGATGCGAGAAGCAGCGACCCTGGTTCCGGCGCTGACTCCCATCGCGGCCATTTCCCGAATATTCAACCACACCTGCCCGCGCTCGACGTCAGCGATGGGTTCGATACTGAATGGCGCGGTTGCTTCATCGTGGCTGAGCCAGACCGTGTCACCGGACCTAAGGCCCAGCCGGCTCACGGTCTCCGGGTTCATGCAAACCCAGCCATAGCCCGCCTGTTCCGCCCCGCGGGCGGTCAGACTGCAGGTGGAGGCGTACCGCCGTGCGGCGTTGGGCTGCTTGAGTGACAGCACGGATTCGACCCGCGCGCGCAATACGGCGGTGTCGAGGTGCGGACCCGGGCCGACGCGGTCCAGGATCGCGGAAAGCATGTGCGGGACCACCCCAGCCCGCGCAAGCGACCGCGCGAGTTTGGCGGAGTCGTATGCCTCCCGCCTGCCGTCGCGCTTACCTATTTCCACCAACCCGCCATCCTTCCCGCGCCGCATGGCAGTACTGTCATGGCACGCTCGCAACGACCGGCCCGTCATGTCGGTCATACGGCTTATGCGGCGGTTCCAGACCGGACAGCGCCGGCCACACGCCGGTTGCCAGCAACGCCACGCCCGGGATGACGTTCATTCTGAACAGGTCAGCTCGGTTGAGCCAGATTCGGTTCGGCGCCACATGCGCCTGAGTCTCCACGGTGAGCGGCACCGAAGTGCCATTCGGCATCAGCCAGATGGTGTCCCCGGACGTAACCCCGAGTCGTGCCGCCGTTTTCGGGCACAGCCGGGCGCTGCCTCGGGCAACATCGTTCGACCCGAATGCGTGCAAACGGTGGGTGTGCTCGTACTGGCGGGCGGCATGCAACTCCCAGCGCTCCAACTCGGAGTCAAGACTTGCACGCAACGCACGTATGGCAGTGTCGGTTTTCCTGACTTCGCGGGCCATGAGTCCAGGTAGGGTAGATTCCACCGAGCGTGTCGATTCTGCCGTAGAGATGCCCATTTTGTCACCAGCCCTCTCAGCGGCCGAGCACCACCGCAAGGGTGCCTACAAGTAGACTTGCAGCCACGAGCAGCAGCCACTTCAAGTTGTTTCGCATAATCATTTCTCCTCTCGTCCATCACGTTCCGTCAGTTCAGACACGCCAACCCCTTTTGTGACCGGATCAAGCACTTTCAGCCTGACATGCCGGGTCGGACCGCTTGCGGGACGTAAGGTGCGCCGTCCGCCAGCTTCCGACCCAAATGGTCGCGGACCAATGCGCGCACCCGCCGTCCGTGGCCTAATGCGACAGCAGAACTCTTTGAATGGTACGATCCGGTGCAACAGACCAGACGTGCTGTCGCTTTCCCCTGTTGAATCCTCTCCCAGAGGTTATTGCAGGCTTCGTGCCGCGTACGGCGTTGTCAGTATTCGGTGCAATGGCGGACCGCGCCCGCCTGATAGCCGGGCAGCACGCCAAACAGCCGGGCTCAGTTCGGGCGTTTGTACTGCAGCGCGGCATGTTACACCCGGGTTGCCGTGACGCCCCTATGTTACAGTCGCGACGAGGTAACACTCGCATTGTCCGATTGATGGACGCAGCCCGCCCTTGCTCGGACAGCCTGCTCGTGCGATTGGCTTGGGATTACAGAAGGCGAGGGAGCGGTCGTGAGGTGCGACGCCCGCTCCCTGACTCCTCGGCGCAGAGGTAAGGCGCCGATTTCGGACCTAATAAGACAGGGTCACAACGGTCTCACTGAGTGTCCGCAAACCTCGGCTTCAGTCCGTCTCAGCGTGCCTCAACGACGCAGAAATGGCGGTCATCGTCACGGACAAAACGGAACCGCATCTGCAATGAACGCTTGAGCAGGCTGTACGCGTGGGCGGTCACGTCCTGGTAGATGTAGGCCCCGCGTTGCGGGAACTCCATGACCAGCATTCGTGCCTTCGGCCGGTAGAAAACGGCCGTCGGGCGCAACCCGCGCCCGTGTGCCGCTTTCCGTGTCTGCGCGTTCAGATTCACGACAACTCCAGCGGGACCAACCAATCGTGCCGCTCGGCCAGCACGCCGGTTCCGACATTCGCGCCGGCGGAATCGGACGGCCTGTAGCCCGCATGCACGGCCGGCTGACGACCGCTACCTGCGGTCAGGCGCGTACCGGTGCGTACGGCTGTATCTGAGGTCCGTGGTTGCGGACCCGCTCGGAAAGTTGTGACACCCGCGGTCCGCGTGTTGTGTTCTTCATGTCTTAACATCAGCTTCTCCTGTCAGTTCAGCTTCAGGGCATTCTATACACTCTGGTCAGGAGTCGGTGTGCTGCCGGGACGGGAGGCGCGGAGTCGTCCCGGCAGCTTCCGACATGTCCGGGTCCGCCGACGGCCGGTGGCCGTCTGCGATCCGGGAAGAACCCTGCCCGGTCGGCGCTGACACCGCGCATGACTCCGGCAGGCTCTCTTTCCCACCTGGGTTTCTCCATCCGCGCCGGGATATGCAACCGGTGTGCCGATGTGCCTGACGTCCAATCCGCGCTCCCGGCCGGGGACCAAATGCGCTTCTGTCGGTGTGCCAGGGCCGCCCAGCGTCGCGATGAAAATGCTGCCCTGCGCTGTAACCAGCAATGATACACTTCTGCAGTCTGTTGCCGTCCATGTTACACAATCGGCATGATCCAAGTAGCCAGCCGGGTCAGGCACGCTTCGTGCTGCATTCCGGTGTTGCGGTTCGTGCACTGGCCGCCTTGACTCGAAGCACGGTTCGGCTGTACACTGTCGGGCTTCGACTCCGGTCGGGCGGGGTCGGGCCGCGCGTACTAATGATGAACCGACCGACGGCAGGCTGCACTCTGCTCAGCAGCTATTCAGCCCGCAGGGGCAGCGTTTCTGCCGCCGGTTCCGCCTCGGGATGTTCTGACTTCTGATGTCTGCCTCTTGTCTCTTGACTTGCTCGCTCTGTGCGTCCTGCGATCACTGATGCGCCGGATACCGTTGCTCATAACCATCTTCACGACCGCGGTGCTGGTGGTCGCAGCGGTCATTATCGGGCTGCTCTATCGGACGTCGCTCGCCCAGGAGACGGCCCGGCTGAAGGAAGTCGCCCACAGCCAGGCCCGGATGATCGAGGCGATAGCCCGGCACGAGGCCAAGTACTGCTGTCTCTTGCCGGCAGAGTCAGGGCACGGCGATGCGCTTGCCGCAACGCTCGACCAGGTCCGCGATGCCAACGAGCGGTTCACCGGCTTCGGCCTTACCGGCGAATTCAGCCTGGCCCGCCGCGAAGACGACAGCATCATCTTCCTCTTGACTCAACGGCATCCCGGGCCCGGGCGAACCATGGCGATCCCATTCAGAGGAGCCCAAGCTGAACCAATGCGCCGGGCGCTGTCCGGCCTTTCGGGCACGGTCGTCGGCCCGGACTATCGCGGGGTTACGGTGCTGGCCGCGCACGAACCGGTCAGCGAGTTCGGCTTGGGGGTCGTGGCCAAGATCGACCTGGCCGAAATCCAGGCACCGTTTGTCCGGACCGGGCTCATTGGTATCATGGTCGCCCTCGTCACCGTGCTGCTTGGTTCGTTGCTCTTCTATCGGGTAACCAACCCTGTGCTTCAGCAGCTTCAGGAGAGCGAAAGCCGGCAGAGGAACGCCCAACAACTGGCGCACCTGGGCAGTTGGACGCTCGACCTGGCGAAGAACGAACTTACGTGGTCGGACGAAGTCTACCGGATTTTCGGGCTGCGGCCGCAGGAGTTCGCGGCGACCTACGAGGCGTTTCTCGCGGCTGTGCACCCCGACGACCGCGCGGCCGTCGACGCCGCCTATTCCGACTCGGTGCGCGACAATCGGGACGGATACGAAATCGAGCACCACGTTGTACGGAAAGACACCGGCGAGGTGCGCATCGTCGAGGAGAAGTGCGAACATGTCCGGAACGCTTCGGGCCGCATCATTCGCTCAGTCGGAATGGTGCACGACATCACCGCGCGAAAGCGGGCCGAGGAGGCGCTGCACGCAACGATGGAGGACCTGAAGCGCTCCAACCTGGAGCTGGAGCAGTTCGCCTATGTCGCCTCCCATGACCTGCAGCAGCCCCTGCGCATGGTTGCGAGCTACGTAGAACTGCTCGGGCAGCGGTACAAGGGGCGGCTGGACGAGAAAGCCGACAAGTACATCGCCTACGCCTCGGGCGGGGCCATCCGGATGCATCAACTGGTTAATGACCTGCTGGCTTTCTCACGCGTGGGAACGCGGACCGCACCTTTGGTGCCCGTGAACCTTGACCGCGCAGTCGCGCAGGCCCTGGAGAATCTCACCGTTGCCATCGAGCAGTCCGGTGCGGTGGTCGAGGCCGGACCCCTGCCCGCGGTCTCCGGCGACGAGACCCAGCTCGTCCAACTCTTCCAGAACCTGCTCGACAATGCCGTCAAGTTCCACGGCAAGATGCCGCCGAGGGTGTCGGTCACCTGCCGCGACGCCGGGGACGAATGGGAGTTTGCGGTCCGTGACAACGGCATCGGCATCGACCCGAAGCACGCGGAGAGGATATTCGGAGTGTTCAAGCGGCTGCACACCGAGCAGGAATACCCGGGAACGGGAATCGGACTGGCGCTGTGCCGCAAGATCGTCGAGCGGCACGGGGGCCGGATTCACGTTGACCCGGCTGAAGGTGGCGGCTCGGTATTCCGGTTTACGCTGCCCAAACAGCCCGCGGCGACGTCCGGCGAACCCGCGGGCGCTGCGACCGAGGAGGTTTGATGAACAAAGAGCGACGTATCCGACCGATTTCAATCATGCTGGTCGAAGACAGCCCGGGTGACGCCGAGCTGATTATCGACTTTCTGGAACAGTGCAAGATGAAGAATACCGTCAACTGGCTGCAGGACGGTGAAGCAGCGATGGCGTACCTGCACCGCGAGGGCGCGAGCGCGGGCGAGCCAATGCCCGACCTGATACTGCTGGACTTGAACCTGCCCAGGAAAGACGGCCGCGAAGTGCTGGCCGAGATCAAGGGAGACCCGAAGCTCAAGCATATACCGGTCGTAGTTCTGACCAGCTCAAAGTCCGAACAGGACATCCTCCGTTCCTACCGGCTCCAGGCAAACTGCTACATCACCAAGCCGGTGGACATCGAGCAGTTCGTGAACGTGGTCCGGGCAATCGACGACCTGTGGCTGACGGTCGTCAAGCTGCCCACGAACGGCGGAGAATTTCTTGCCTGATTCGCTGATTCGCCTGCTGCTGATCGAGGACAACCCGGGCGACGCCGACCTCGTGCGAGAGATGCTCGACTCGACCGGCGAGGCGAAGTTTGAGCTCGTGCATGCCGAGCGGCTGTCAAAAGGGCTGGCGCTGCTCGCGGCGGGCGGGTGTGACATCGTACTCCTCGACCTCGGTCTGCCGGATAGCACCGGGCTGGACACATTCTACGAGTTACATGCCGCGACGCCATGGATTCCGGTCGTGGTGCTTACCGGCTCAACCGACGGGGAAATCGGAATCCAGGCGGTGGCCGCGGGCGCGCAGGACTTCCTGGTCAAGGGCACGATTGATGGCCCGACGCTCGCGCGCCGCACCCGCTACGCGCTTGAACGCAAGCGCGCCGAACGGACGACTGCCGACATCCGGGAGCGCGGGCGGGAGATGGCCGACCTGGTCGTTTCCGTCGGTTCCGAAACAGCGCTGCCCGGCCTGGTCTATGACGGGATGGTCAGTTGCAGCCCGCAGATGCTTGCGAACCTGGGCGTCGTTCGAAAGGTAGCCGACACCAACGTACCGGTCCTCATCCGGGGCGAAAGCGGCACGGGCAAAGAACTGGTGGCCCGGGCGCTCCACCATTCGGGCCGGCGCAGCGCGCTTCCGTTCATCGTCGTCAACTGCGCGGCCGTACCGGAAACCCTGCTGGAGGCCGAACTCTTCGGCATCCACAAAGGCATCGCGACCGGCGTTACCGAACGCAAAGGCAAGTTCGAGGCGGCGGACGGCGGGACCTTGTTCCTTGACGAAATCGGGGACATGAACCCGGCCCTGCAGGCAAAACTGCTCCGGGTTCTGCAGGACAGCCTGGTGGAGCGGGTCGGCGGCCATTCCGCGGTTAAGGTTGACGTACGTGTTATCGCCGCGACAAACCAGGACCTGCACAAGCGCATCGCGGAAGGCATGTTCCGCAAAGACCTCTACTACCGCCTCAACGCCGTGGAACTGGTCCTGCCCCCACTCCGCGGCCGGACCGACGACATCCGCGAGTTCACCAGCTACTTCATCCGCAAGTCCAACGCCGAGTTCGGTCGTGCGGTCGCCGGCGCCGACCCGGAAGTCATCCAGCATTTGCTCGGCCACGACTGGCCGGGTAACATCCGCCAACTCGAGCACGTCATCAAGCGCGCCGTGGTGGTAGCAGAAGGAAACACCATCCGGCTGCAGGACCTGCCGGAAGAGTTCAGAACCGGCACTGCGGCCGTCCAGCCGGAGCCGGTCGGCCCGCTGGCGCGCATGCGGGCGTCGATCGAGACCGAAATCAGCGGCGACGTGGAGAAACGGCTTCTCCTCGGGTACATGGAAAAGGCAAACTGGAACGCGACCGAGGCCGCCAGGCTGGCCGGATACAGCCGCGTGCACATACACCGCCTCCTGCGCAAGCACGGCATCACAAGGCCGAAGAAGAAGAAACAGCCCGGGTAATTCGGAATTTAGAAACCGGAAAGCAGGATTGCGGACGAAAAGAAAAGGGCCGATAGGGGAATGACCAAATCCCAATTGCCGATTACTAACAAATCCCCAATTCGCGCCGATTGCAGCAATAGACTCCAAATGACAGGAGGTCCACATGCCTCGAAGCAAGAAGACTGAGCCGACAGAATCGGCAACAGAGTGGCTGCCGCTCAAACGCATCCTCTGCCCGGTTGACCAGGCCCCGGCCAGTACGTCGGCACTGCCCGGCGAGCAGCCGGACTGCGCTCATGGTCATGGTCCGACCGAAGCCGCATGTCGCGCACTGAAGGCGGCTGAGGAGCTTGCCTTATCTTTCTGCAGCGAACTGCTGCTGGTCCACGTGGTCCCGCCCACGCCGGTTCCGCTGCCGCCGATTGACGGCGCGCTGAGCCCGCCCTTTGACGTCGTAGCCTATGAAGAGCAACTGCGCGACGCCTACCGGAACTCGCTTGAGCGGTTGCGCAAGGAGCGGCTCGGCCGTAAGACCAAGGTGCGCGTGCGGGTGGTGACCGGCGACCCGGCGACCGAGATTGTCCGACTCGCGAAAGAGGAGAAGTCGGACTTGATTGTCATTCCCACGCACGGCCGCACCGGGTTCTCGCACGTCTTTTTCGGCTCGGTCGCGGAAAAGGTCGTGCGCCACGCCGAGTGCCCGGTCCTGACGCTCCACTAGGCAGAACCGGCCGGCGGAGGCCGCACCTTTGGGGCGCGGCATATCCTTGGAACAACGCGGCCGGCGGACCAACCTGGCCCGCCGGCCGTTCTTCCTTCCGGGTTTCAGGTCCCCCGCGGTTCTCCGTTCTCGGTCTGGTCCGAACCTTGGCGAACTTGGCGCCCTTGGCGGTTCACCTGCCGCTTACGGAGCGACGGGCGCGGCGACGTTGAAGACGTCGGTGCGGATGGCCTGCAGCACCGCCTGCGTCAGGCCACGGGCCACCCACTTCGCGATGAGGACAGCGGCTTCCATGGCCAGCAATGCTCCCACGTCTGGGGATCGGATTCGGTACTGCAACCTGCAAACCGACTCCGAGTCGCCCTGACGCTGATGGAAGGGTCTCGTCTGGTCACTGGAAACTCGCGGACTGCCTCAGGCCTCAATCGACAATCTGGGAATCGGAAATGGGTTGCCCGCTTGGACGGGTCCGGTCAGTTTGCTGTAGGAACTGCCCTTACGGCCCCGCGCGCGTCAGGAATGGCCTACGCTGCCCAGCGCGGGGCGATGAGCTCGGCCTGCTCCAGCACCGTCTTGGTCGCCTGCTCCTGCTTGTCCGGCGGGTAGCCGTGGTTGCGGAGCACGCGCTTGACCAGCACGCGGAGTTTCGCCCTCACGCTTTCTTTCATCGTCCAGTCTATCGAGACGTTGTTGCGGATCTTGTCCGCCACCTCGCGCGCTATCGTCCGCAGTGTCTCGTCGCCAAGTATCGCGACGGCGCTGTCGTTGGTTTCCAGCGCATCATAGAACGCCAGTTCCTCTGGCGACAGCTTAAGCTTCTCGCCGCGCTCGACTGACTTCCGCATCTCTTCGGCCAGCTTGATGAGACGCTCGATGACCTCCAGCGTCTCAATGGTCCGGTTGTGGTACTCGGTTATGGCCCGCTCCAGCATCTCGGCAAACGACCGCGACTGCACCAGGAACGTTCGCGAACGCGTCTTTATCTCGTCGTTCAAGAGCTTCCGTAGCAGCTCGACCGCGAGGTTCTTCTGCTTCATCCCACGCACCTCGGCCAGGAACTCGTCGGATAGAATCGAGATGTCTGGCTTCTTCAGCCCCGCCTCGGCGAATATGTCTATCGGCTTGTCCGCCGATATCGCCCGCGAGACTATCTGCTTGATGGCCAGGTCCATCTCATCTTCGGTCAGCCGGCGGCCCGACGACTTGCGGCCAAGCGCGGCACGCACCGCCTGAAAGAACCCGACGTCGTCGCGGATGCGCTTCGTCTCCTCGTGCGGCACTGAAAGGGCGAACGCGATCGACAGTTCTTTGACCACCTGCGCGTAGCGCTCCTGCCCCTTCTCCTGCGCGAGGATGTGCTCCTGCGCCTTGGGCAGCAAGGCTATCCGCAGCGCCGGCTTGCCAGTCCAATCCGACCAGTCGAACCCGTGGAACATGGCGCAGCAGACCTCGTACTTCTCAAGCATCTTGGCGACAGCTTCTTCCTGGCTGAACGTCGGTTTGCCCTTGCCGCCGCTCTCGGTGTATGCGGCCAGCGCCTTCTTCAGCGAGTCGGCGATGCCGATGTAGTCGACTACCAGCCCGCCCGGCTTGTCGCGGAACACCCGGTTCACCCGCGCAATCGCCTGCATCAGCCCGTGCCCTCGCATCGGCTTGTCCAGGTACATCGTGTGTAGGCACGGCGCGTCGAACCCGGTCAGCCACATATCGCGCACGATGACAACCTGGAACGGGTCTTTTGGGTCCTTGAACCTATCTGCGAGCTTCCTCCGCTTCTCCTTGTTGCGGATATGCTGCTGCCACTCAGCCGGGTCAGTCGCGGAACCGGTCATCACGACCTTCACCCGACCCGTTTCCTCGTCCCCGCCCCAGCCCGGCCTCAGCCTCACTATCTCATCGTGCAGGTCTACGCATATCCGGCGGCTCATGCACACGACCATCGCCTTGCCGTCCATCACATCCAGCCGTTGCTCCCAGTGCTCGACTAAGTCCTTCGCGACCTCGGCAATCCGCTTCTTCGCGCCTACGACCTTCTCCAGCCGCGCCCAGCGGGACTTCAGCTTCTCCTTGTGCGTGACCTCCTCTTCCTCGGTCACCTCCTCGAACTCGGCGTCCACCTTCAGCTTCTCGGCCTCGGGCAGGTCAATCTTTGCCAGCCGGCTCTCGTAGTAAATCGGCACCGTCGCCTTGTCCTCGACCGCGCGCTGGATGTCGTAGACACTGATGTCGTCGCCGAACACCGCCCGCGTGTTCCGGTCCGAGAAGTCAACCGGCGTCGCCGTGAACCCGATGAACGAAGCATTCGGCAGCGTATCGCGCATATCCCGCGCAAAGCCCTTGATGAAGTTGTACTGGCTCCGGTGCGCCTCATCCGCTATCACAACGATATTACGCCGTTGTGATAGCGGACCCTCACCCTTTTGCCCCTCTCCCACTGGGAGAGGGGTTAGAGGTGAGGGACGTCCTGCGTTGGGAGAGGGTTGGGGTGAGGGTGCCGACTCCGTCGGCATGAACTTCTGAATCGTGGTGAACACCACGCCGCCCGAAGCCACATCCAGCAGCTTGCGCAGATGGTCCCGGCTCTCGGCCTGCACCGGCTTCTGCCGCAGCAGTTCCGCGCACCCGCAGAACGTTCTGAAGAGCTGGTCGTCCAAGTCGTTCCGGTCGGTGATGACCACAATCGTCGGGTTCTCCATTGCCGGGTGCTCGACGATCCGGCCGGCAAAGAACGCCATGGTCAGGCTTTTGCCTGAGCCCTGCGTGTGCCAGACTACTCCGGCCTTTCGGTCACCCTTTGGCCGCGAGGCCTTCACGGTCGCATCAACCGCGGCCTGCACCGCATGGAACTGGTGATACCCGGCCATCTTCTTGGTGAGCTTGCCCGACCCGTCATCGTCGAACACGACGAACCAACGTACGAGGTCAAGGAACCTGCGGCGGTCGAACGCCCCGCGCAACAGCACTTCCAGTTGCGGCCGTGAAGTGGGCTCGACCTCCTGACCTTCTATCGTCCGCCACGGCAGGAACCACTCCTTGCCCGCGGTCAACGTGCCCATCCGCGCCTCAAGCCCGTCGGAAATGACCAAGGCGTCGTTGTAGGTGTAGAGCGATGGAATCTCGGCCTTGTAGGTCTGGTACTGCCGGTACGCGGACCAGATGTCCGCGTTCTCATCAGCCGGGTTCTTGAGCTCGATGCCGGCCAAAGGCAGTCCGTTCACGAACAGCACGATGTCCGGCCTGCGGTTGTGCCCGCTCTCGGTAACGGTGAACTGGTTAACGGCCAACCAGTCATTGTTGTCGAGGTCGTCGAAGTCGACCAGTTTCACAGGGTGCCCGCGCAATTCGCCGTCCGATGCCCGGTACTCGCTCGTGATGCCGTCCACCAGCCAACGATGGAACTGCTGATTGTTCACCACCACCAGCGGCGCATCCGGCCTGAGCACCCGTCGCTCCGCGTCGGCCAGCGTGTCCTCAGGCAGGCCCGGATTCAGCCGCTGCAGGGCGGCCCGAAACCGCCCCAACAGCACGGTCTCGCCGTAGTCCTTCCGCTCGGCAAACAACTCTCCCGGCGCAATCTCAGGCCCGTGCTTCACGGTCCAGCCTAGCTCAACCAGCCATGCCAAGGCCGCGTCTTCGACGACGGATTCGGAGAAACGGCCTATCGCCATTTACACCCCATTAACACTTCGGAAAGGACAAAGTCATAAGGACAAAGGACAAACCAACGCGGAAAGGAGAAAGTACGAAGTGGAAAGTCCGAAGTCCGACTTCGTCATTTCCACTTTCCTCTTTGCTTTGTCCTTTGCACTTTCTACTTTCCTTTTGCCTTGTTACCCAATTCATTACCCAATTCGCGCGACATTACCTAATCTCAGCGATGGCGCCTCTGCGGCCTTATCACGCCTCAGTGTCTCCGGCCACACCAAGAGCAAGGGCCAGAGGAATCGCCCAGATGCGCGGCGACATCGGCTCGATGACCTCGCCGGTGTGGATGAGAAGACCGTGCGCAGCGGCATCAGGGTACTCATCAAGAAAGGCGTTGAGCCCGTCCGTGTCATCCAGCCGTGGGCGTTTGGTCGCTTTGACCTCGACCGGGGTCAATCTGCCTTCGCTCTCGATGACGAAATCCACTTCCTTGCCGGTGGTGGTTCGCCAGTACAGCACTTCCGGGGCAGGGGTCAGGGTCTCTCGCCAGGCCAGCAGGTCGCTGAGTACGACATTCTCCAAGATGAAGCCCGCCATGTCGCTCTCGGCAATCTGCCCGGCCGCGTGTAGACCGGCAAGGAAACAGGCCAGACCCGTATCGCTCAGGAAGAGCCGCGGCGCTTTTATCAGGCGCTTCGTGCGGTTCACGGCGTAGGCGGGCAACCGCTGAAGCAGATACGAAGCCTCAAGCAGGTCGAGGTAGCGGTGAGCGGTGGGCTGCGAAAGTCCGGCGTCGCGCGCCATGTCGCTCTGGTTCATCAGGCGCCCCGTGCGCAACGCGGTGATGCGCAGAAGGCGACGGAAGTCGGCTAGGCGCTCGATGGTCGAGAGCATCTGCAGGTCCCTTTCCAGATACGTCTTCACGTACCCGTCCAACCACTCGACGCGGGTTTCACGGTCCCGGGCCAGCGCGGCAGGCGGCAGCCCGCCGGCCAACGCCGCATCTCGCCAGTCCATGCTCCGCACCCGTCTTCCGCGCAGACGCTCGGGCGACTCCGCGAGAACGCCCCAGGGGCCGCACGCGCCGCCGCCGGTACGTTCGGAACACGTCATGGGCAAAAGCGTCTTGTACACCGCGCGCCCGGCCAGCGACTCGGAGACTCGGCCGAACAGGGCCAGATTCGACGAGCCGGTCAGGAGGAACTGCCCCGCCACGCGCTTGCGGTCAACCCTCCGCTTTATCGCCAGCAGCAACCCCGGGCTGCGCTGCACTTCATCAATGGTCAGCGGAACCTGGGCGTCCAGGAGGGTGTCCGGCTCACGCTCGGCCCGGTCGGCCATCTCCACATCGTCCAGACTCACGTATGCGCGGCCCTGGCCGAGGATGTCGCGCGCCAGCGTCGTCTTGCCGGTCTGGCGCGCACCGGTCAGCACCACAACCGGCGCCCGCGACAACGCACGCAGCAGGGCCGGAGCAAGACAGCGTCTAAGCACCTCATGACGGTTATTCATGCCATGAATGATAACTATACCACGGTCCGATGCAAGCCCCAGCCGTCGCCCTGACCCCTGCTTGCCTCTCCGCCCGTTCCTGCCTCCTCACTCCTCATTCCTCACTCCTGACTCCTCACTCCTCGTTCCTCCTCAGCGGCGCTACTGCCGTCGTCGTTTCCGCTCCTTCGCCGCCTCCCGCTCCGCCTTCCGGCGAGCCTGGCGTGTCAGCGGTTGTACCTCCGGTGCTGGTGCCGGTGGCGCCGGCTCTGGTAGCGCGGCCTGCCGGCGGAGCAACAGGTCGAACGGCGTCGGCCTTGGCGGCTTCTCTCGCGCGGACTTCAGCCCAAGTTCAATCTGCGCATCCTCCCAGTCGCCCAAGATGAACAGGTCCACACTGTCGGCGTCAAACGCCTGCTTCATGAGGGACGCGGTCTCGACCGCGTGCAGGTCTATCAGGTGGGATATCAAGAACCCGTTCAGGCTCGGGTCATTCTCCGTGAATGCGGCGAGCTGGCCCGACAGTACGGCAACCACTTCGTCTCTGACTTCGGGATGGTCCGAGCAGATGAACCCCAGACCGTCAACGGCCGCGACCCGGGCATAGACAGAATGGTCTGTCGCCCGCAAATACTCTGACAAGGGCGGAATCGCGGGCGGGCCAATCATCCCGAACACGCGTGGCAACTCCTCCCCGACCCAATCATCGTCGTCCTCGTCAATCAGCCGCAGCAGCCGCGTCAATGGCTCGGCAGCCGCTGCGGCGCGGAGTTGCGCCAGCGCGCGCCATGCGTGCACCGGCACCCAGACTTCCCGGCTGTCACTCGGAGCGCGGTTCAGCTCCTCGTCGAGAGCCAAGCCAATCAACTCCTCGACGTGCTCGGGGCCGATTTCCAGCTCCGCGCAGTCCAGCCAATTCTGCTTTATCTCAGGCTCGCCGAGCGCAAGCAGCTTGTCCATCAACGGCGAACGGCCTCTGGCACTCACGACGTCGGACTCTGAGAAACGGGTGGCCATCGGCAATCCCTTAAATAAGTATCCTGTTGAGAGATGTGAACTTAGGCCCCCGAGCGCCGCCCGAGGAGGTCTTTGGCTTAGGTGGGCCTCCGCTCATCAGCTTCGGCATGAGTGCGGCGTGGAACCGCTCCAACGACACTACCTCACTGTAGCTTTCCCTCTCCCTTTGGGAGAAGGGCAGGGTGAGGGTATCGCCGTCAGGCGATATGTCCGGCCCGTGCTTCACCGCCCAGCCCAACTCGGCGAGCCAGGCCAGGGCAGCATCTTCAACGGTGGATTCGGAGAATACCTGTTGGCTCAATCTGTGCTAGCGATGCCGTAGTGCTTCTTGAACATGTCCATCACAACGCCATGGTTCTCTTTGAGTTCCTGCGGCGTCCAGCGTTGATATTGCTTCAGCACGCGTATCGAGTTGGGGCTGGTGTCAATGCACTTCTTGAAGTACTTCTCGTTCTTCTCTTGATAGTCCGAGCGCCCCTGCGAGGAGTTCTTGCTACCCGTTATGAGCACAAGATTGCCGAGTTTGTCGGTCCATTCGGCGCGCTCCTCGGGGCCGAAGTCCTTGACCCACTGGCTTGTGTTGTCCGGGTTCTGCGGCAAGATGTGCTCCGCGGACAGATTCTCAAAGTGCATTCGCTGCGAGTGGGTCTGGACCAGGTAGTCGGCCTTCAGGAGCACGTACTTGGTGAACCGCCTCTTGTAGACGGGCCCACCGAGCGTACGCATGAAGGCGTCGGCATCAACCCCGAAGCACTCGGCGGCAAGCACGTCTTCCGGCGTCTTCGCTCCGTCTATCAACTTGATGATTCCGTTCATTGCCTCGATGCGTTTCGTGGGGGTATACTGCGCGAGCCAGTCGGCGGAGAACTTGTTGTCCAGCAGTCTTAGGAAATCCAATACCCTCACGTGCTTGAACCTGTCGTAGTACTGCATCAGCGGCGGTAGCCAATCTGTGGCCGGCAGTCCAGCCAGCATAACCTTCACCAGGTTGTCGAACTCATAACTGCCAGTCTCGTCGAAATTAACGCCGCCCAGCAGGACGTTGTAGTGCCCCAAGTACCTCTGTATGGTCGCAAACGTCTCAACCCCTTTCTTGAGCAATACCGGTTTCTTCTTGCCGGTAGCCTTGTCGCGCTCCTTGGGTTCATAGATGACGTCCTCAAACTCCTGGAGCAAACCGAGACGTGCCTTCTCCTTCACCAGGATGGTGCGAACGTGGTTGAGGAAGCGATCGAACTCGTCGCCCAGCACGCTCTCCGCTTCCTCCCACATCTTGGCGTACCGAACCTTCTCGTCCGGGTTCTCCAAGACACCTAGGTTTATGGACTTGAGGATGTCGCTGTTACGCAGGGGGACGCCTCTGTTATTGAGGATCATGAATAGCCGGAATGCGTCGTCAAGGTTCTCCGTGGAAACGAAGATAAGGAGGACCTTGTTCTGCAGGAATTCAAGAAGGACTTCAGGTTTGGTGGTCGGGTTCTCCTGGAAGAACTTGCGCATCTCGATGACTGCGTTGGCCATGTTCTGGGCGGATAAGTCAGTGCCTTTTTTGGCAATCTGGGCCAGCCCTGCGTCATCGTTAGTGCCGCCTTCGCGCATGATGTACTTCACAAGAAAGTCCTGGGCCGCCTCCCTGGTCGCGAAGACAACTCTGACGCGCTCCGGTATGTGCTTGTACGGGTCCTTCTTCTGGTAGATGCTTGCCTGGCAGGATGCCTTTGCGTCGGCGCTCGGGATGAGGTCACGAAGCACGGCAAGGAGCATCAGGATGGTCGCCATACGCTGCTGACCGTCCAGCAAATCGCTCTCGTCGAACTTCTGGCCTTTCTGCTCGTCGGCGGGTCTCAGCTGAAAAACAAACGAGCCAAGGAAATACTCCGCGTCGGGCTTCTCGACCATTGCGAAGGTCAGGTCGTCGAGCAAATCCCGCACCTGATCTGCTTCCCATACATACGGCCTCTGATACTCCGGGATCTGGAACCACATATCAGAGAAGATCCTTTTGACCAAAACCTTGTCGCTCCTGATCTCGTCTCTAGACGGCATGCCGGCTCTCCTTTCTCTTTGTCACGACCACCAGCGGGAAGTAGCCTGCCTTCACTTCCCAGCGCATCAATTTGGGCCCGAGCGCCCTGCAGAGTATGGGGCTACTCAGCATGGCTCGACTCTGACCACGTCCAAAAAGACCTCACGTATGCCGTAGCTGGCTTTATTCACGCCGGTCAAACCAAGGGCATCGTTCATCTCCGCAATCGGACGTGCCCAACCCTTTCCTGACATTGGGCAGTAGTCGCCGCTTGTGAGGTTGTCACCTCGCGGCTTGCCGGGATACTTGTCGCCGCAGAGGTACAGCGGGGCAAAGACGGCTGCGATGTCTCTCTCTTGCCGTAGATAGTACAGTGCTGCCAGTCGATTGGCGTGTTGGTAGTACGGAGATCTGCGCCAAGCTTCCCCACTTGGCGCAATCCCAAGCCACCGCTGCGTCTTTTCGAAGGCCTCGACTATAGACTTCGTACTGACTCGGCCGTGCTTTCTCTCTTTCTTGTCCATGATCTCGTCCACGCGGGCCTTTGCTTCGACCAAGACCACGCTCGGTGGGTCTTCCGAGTATCCAACAGCGTCCCAGTTGAGGGTCCCAGTGCCTCTACGAAGCGGCCAAAAGTCGGGTTCCCAGTCGTCTGCAGCCTTAGTGCCACCCTTGATGAGTCTGGCCAAAGCGGGTTCGTCTCGAAGGAAGTCCAGCGCCAACCATTCCTGGTCCGGCAGTTTCGGGTAGTGTCGGCCAGACTTGCCCTCTGGCGCGACCGGTTGGTAGGTACGTCCAAGCTGGAAGTCCAGCCACGTCAGGTCCACTAGTCCGGTCGCGGAGGCCACGGCCGCGCTAAATGCCCGCCTGTGCCTGCCCAGCAACCTCAGGGTGTGAAACTCGCTTCCGTACCATCTCAGGCTACCCATCTAGGGGTTCCTCACATTCGCTTCGACCCTCGCATCCACTCCCATCAGCTTCGGCAGGAGCGCGATGGTTTGGGTTGGCGGCCACAGGCGCACTTCGCTCCATCTAGCGGCTTAATCGGCTCACCGTGCACACCTGGGCCGTACTCCTTCCACAGCCATCGAATCAGCCCTTCCAACTCCTGTCTCACCTTAGGTTCATGCTTAACCCGATGACGTCGCCGATGCGACAGCACGGCATCGTGTAGGTTTGGGTAACGTTTCAGGTCGATACGCTTCACGCCAAGGTAGCAGAAATCCTCGAACCTGCTCAGCAGGACGTCGCCGTGCTCGAATCGTGCACCAACGTCGTATTCCAAATCTGCCTGCGTGTTGTGGTTTTCGACATTCCGGCCTTTCCTCAGCACGGCGCGTCCTTGCGCGTCCGCGTAGACGCTATCGAGCCTACGGGCGTACTTCTCTCCCCAGTAGGCCGCGCCACTCAGCTTTGAGGACACCTTTGCTGCGTAGACGAGACGTGCGCCGTCAGCTTTTCCGCTGAATCCTAGTACGTAGTCGCCCGGCACGGCGACTGGCCGCGTGTATCTTGCACATAGCGCGAGCGTGAGAAGTCGCCGACCTTCGGTACACGGGGCGAGGCCTGTGTCGTTCGTCATCTTGTAGTAGTAGATATCGTTGCCCGTAGCCATATCAGTTGTTCTTTCTGACGAGCTCCGGCTTCTGGCGCCTGAACCAGGCGTAGAACCGTTTCGGGTCGGTGAACGCCGGCAAGGCCCCGCTTCGTTGGATGAACCCGTCTTTCACGCCGAGGCCGCCCCATTCCTTGAGCAGGTCTCTGCGAACGCGGTACGACTTGTCGCGGAACTCACCTATCGGGATACAACTCTTGAGCCGTCCCGACGCCCTTGGCTGGGCGCGGACGACGATGTCATCGTCTGCGCTGTAGCGCCGAGTGTGCGCGTTCTCATGCCAGCGTAACTTCGGCACGTCTTTCACGTACACGAACTCGTCGATTACGTAGAACCCGATGAGCGCGTATACCAAGTTATCCCGAGTCTGGCTTGTCGGGGCAAGTCCGGCATAGAATGCCAGAAAGTCGCCGCGCCCCATTTCGAGAATCGGTTTGGACCGAGGCCAGCCATCGCCATAGGTCAACTCGGAGAAGTCCGGGTCGAGGTGCGTGCACTCACCGTGCAGCCAGTCCGGCAGTTGCAGGCCCATCCCCTTGAGTGCGGGCGCGCATTCCTCGTAGCCTCGGACCAAGTCTCGTCGGACCGAACTCCGGTCCTCCGGTATGGGCACATAGACAAACCGCCCGGTTGCAGGGTCCACCGGCCCGTTCCAATGCCCGTACGCCTGATCCACGCCAACTCGAACAAGCAAACCATTCATGTGACTTTTACCTCTCCGCTCAGCAACTTCGGCAGGAGCGCGTCGCGTCCCAACTCGGTCACGCTGACTCCTTGTGCGTTTCATAGAAAAACGTCGCCAAAGTCGCTGCCGCACCAACAGCAAGCCTGGCGTGTCGCGGTTTGATGGGTTGTGTTGCGCCGTGCTTGCCATGTCCGGTGCCGTAAAGATTGCGGAGTTCGGCCAAGCCCTGCGCGACCGTTCCTAGGTTGCCTAGGAGCCGTCTGATGGTCTCGGCCCCCTTGGCGGCTTTGGGCACGCTATCGGGCACCAAGCGGAGTTCCTGGGCCGTCATCTTCGTTAGGGCGGTAAAGTCTGGTGTTCCATCTACTGGCTTCCCTCGTTCGGCGAGGATGGTCTTGCACACGGCTTCTACTAACTCCTTCGCGGTACCAACCGCAAGAGCCGGGTCGGTCTCGATGGCCTGCTCAATACGTCGAATCTGTTCGGCAAGGTGAACAGCGTTGCCAAGTACGACACTTCCCTTTAGCAGCCCCAGGTTGGTCCCGGCAGCCATCAGTCGCTGCGCGATTGCCCGGCAGCGCTCCACCTGGACTGGGTAGTCCACAGGAACTGTATCCGGTGCTGATGCGAGGTCATTGTCTATAAGTGCGTTCAGGACCTTTCCGACAAGCTGGTCCGGCTCCAGTTCCCAGAATGCGCGCATCCTCTTGGCTTTGGACGTCCCGTATGAGGCGTACTTGTCCGAGTAGATATCCACACCGGCTTCGTCACGAAAGAACTCTCCAAAGGCCATATTGTCGAAGTCCAGGACGTAGCCGTTATCCATCTGAAGGAAAGTCGACAATCTGCGCTTATCAACTGAACTCAGCGAACTCATACCCTAGTCGCCCTCACTTCCCCGCTCATCAGCTTCGGAAGGAGCGCGCAGCGGGTGGCTGACGATGGAGAGTTCATGGCTGTGGCTGACCGACATCCAACTTGACTCCGCCAGCGAACCAGCATTGCACGGGCTGGCCCTCAGGCAAAGCTGGCAACACTACGTGAACTCCCCACATGTACCCTAGACCACCTGGTGGCTTGTCTGTGAATGTCCCTAGCTTCTCGATGTCGAAATCGATGTTGCAGCGCCCAGCCTTCTTGACCTCGACAACCAGTAGGTTCTCAGTTTTGTCCCGACGGTGCACGATGACGTCTGGGTACACCGTTACCGCGTTGGTGTCCTCCGCTGTTGGCTGCGGAGGGTTCATGCACAAACGTTTGATGTCTCCTAGATTGCGGTTGTACTCCACGTCCACATCCCAGCCTGGGAACCGACGCTTCAAGTAGATCGCCAAGTGGTGAGTGATTGACCGCTCGTTCACGTCGCCACGGATCAGAGCAGCGTCCTCCATCAGAAGCCGTTTGAGTGCTCCAGCGACCTTCTTTCGGACGAACTCAAGAGATACTCCTGGGGTGTCAGGCGTCACGCTGCCACTCTCACTTTCCCGCTCATCAGCTTCGGCAGGAGCGCGTCGCGGATGGCGGCTAGGGTTCGGGATTGCCGAGTATTCTGCTGAACCTGGGCGAGCATTGGGCGCGTGATTCGGCCATACGCCCGAATAGCTGTACCGTCCGGTACGACGCATGCGAGCGACAGCAGGCTCTCCGCTGGTACGCGCTGATGGCTGCTGGAGGTTCCTGTCACCATTCGCTCGAAATCGGTCATGAATGACCTGCTGGTGAGCAGGCCATAGAGGTACTCGCGGTTCTCCGCCGCGACGGGAATGGCGACAAGAAACTCCGTCGAGGCTATTGCCCTCTTGTTGGTTGGCATATCCACGTACCACACTCGTGGAAAACGGGGGTTCAGCTTTGACAACAACACGCAGCCAGCAGGCACCAGATTCTTGTTGCTCTTGATTTCGCTGCCGCGCTCCGACGCTGGCTCTTTGCCCGCGTCATAGGCCGGAATGCTGAAATGTGCGAACTCCTCGTTCGGCGTATCCAACGGCGTGATGGCGTCATGTACCAAGGAACACGCATCTGCCACAGTCCCAACTTTCCACCTAGTTGGAATCTCGCCCAGCGGTGTGTCGACCATGCCTTCACTGCGGAAGGGCTTGAAGTCCACGAACCAAGACTTGAAGATGGCTCGCGCCATCTGTTCCAGCGTCTCGCTCATCTTCCGGTTCAACTCAATCTTGTCATCCAGCGCGCCGAGGACGCGGGCAACGGCACGCTGCTCGCCTCGTGGCGGTGCTAGGATCGGGATTCGGTCCATGTTGCCCTGCGTGAGCTTGGGCATCGTTGAACCCGTCAAGTATCCGCTGATGTCCGTCTGCCCCAACGCGTACATCAGAAAGCGCGTGTCGGCTTCCCCGTTTGCTCTGACAATGTGCGCGTGGTTGTTGACCCAGAACTTGCCGTTGGCCAAGAATGCAACCGGCGTGGTGCGCGTTCGTAGGTTCTCTCCGTCTTCAGCGATGAGCAGGTATTCGCCGTCGAACAGATACCCGTCGACAGAGTCGACGACACCCGACGCGCCATAGTACGGATATGGCCCAGCGCGCCGATCCGCTTCCTTCACCGGCACGCGGACATTGTCGAAGTTCTCGGTAAGCTCGCCAAAGTGCCGCTCCCGCCACCCGCTCGGCATAAGATTAGTCTTGTGCTGTCAGTTGCACGAGCGCGGCCGTTGCGGTTACAATGGCCTTGGCATCCTCTGGTCCCCATTCGTGGCCCGCAGACACCTCATCCGCATGTCTCGCCGGGTGAGTGAGAATCTTCAGTGCTCGCCGCACCAATCGTACGCGGGCGGCCTTGTCCATCTCTCGTGTGCCCTCGAACCATGATCGAACCACCTCTGGTGTCTGACCCTGTTCATCAGCAAGAGCAACACCCATTGACTCCAGCACGTCCCGACAGGCGCCCACAGCTTCTCGATGCTTGCCGCGCATCATCAGATCCTGCGCTTGACGCAGGTGTTCGGCCGCTTGTCTGAGTTCCTCTGGAGCATCTTGGCCGGGCATGGGGATTTCAAGGAGCAACGTCCTACGGTAGCCCATTGCCTCTAGAACCTTAACCCAAGTGCTCTGGTTGGCGTCTATCGTGAGGTCAGCGCGGATTCGCTGGGGTGTCGGCACCGTTCGAGACGTGGCCTGACCACTGATGGCCAGACCAAGCTTGAAATCCCGGCCCGCTCGCTGTTCCTCAATTGCTGCCGCCCTCGAGCCATCCATATCCAAGTCAAACGTTACCCATTGCTCGTTCTTGTGCGGCCGGGATTCGATTGGCAGGTCCGAGCCTCGCGCTACCATGCGCCCGATGAGTAGGCCGATTCCTATTCCCTCTGACATACCAACTTCAGCCGCCAAGTCGGTGACAACGACAACCTCGTTTTCGGTGCGGGGACGCATGTCCACCACCACCTGGACTGTGAGTCGATAGAAGCCAAGCCCGTGCTGCCCGTGGACGTTCATAAGGCGCACATCAGCGAAGATGGTTGAGTTGATCTCAAAGGTTTCTCTCATGACTTCGTCCTCTTCAGGTTTCTCCGAATCTCCTCTTCCAGTTTTGAGCTTTCGGCAAACTGGGCGTCGAGTTCCTTCGTGAGCCGGGCCATCTTCTGGGCGAATGGCTCTGAATCCTCGGCCTGCGGCTCCGAGCCGACATAGCGGCCGGGCGTAAGGATGTGGCCGTGGCCGCGGATTTCATCCAGCTTCGCGCCCTTGCAGAAGCCGGCGACGTCAGCGTACTTGCCCGCGTCCTTCTCGCCTCGCCAAGCGTGGTACGTCGTGGCCACCTTCTCGATGTCTTCCGGCATCAGTTCGAGATGCGTGCGGTCAACCATCGTGCCGAGTTTGCGGGCGTCTATGAACAGGACTTCGCCTCGCCTGTCGCGCAGCGAAGTCGCCCTCACTCCAGTCTCTCCCATAGGGAGAGAAGTAAAGATACGGGTCAGGGCGCCCTGCGGGTCACTGAGCACGAGGTCGTTGCTCAACCTGACCACTGTGTTGCCCATTGAGGACAGGTATGCATCACGTTTGGCGTCGTGCTTCTTCCGTGCTTCAGTCTCATGGATTGGGCCGTCAAGCTCGACTACCAGCTTCTGCTCGTCGCAGTAGAAGTCAGCAATGTAGTTCCCAATCTGGTGCTGCCGGCGGAACTTCAAGTCCATGAACTGCCGGTCACGCAGCATCGCCCACATGACCTCTTCAGCCGGCGTCTGCTTCTTCCGTAGCTCGCGGGCCTTCTCAACCAACGCCGCGAAATCGTATCCTCCCCGATAGTTCACGTCCTTCTTACCCTCTGCCTCAGGCTGTGCGCCCTCACCCTTACTCCCTCTCCCAGGCTGCGCCCCCTCACCCTTACTCCCTCTCCCAGTGGGAGAGGGCTGGGGTGAGGGTCTGCCGGACTTGTTCCGGCAGATGAACCAGAGGCAGACCGGTATCTGCGTCGAGTAGAAGAGCTGGCCGGGCAGCGCAATCATGCAGTCGACGAGGTCGGCCTCGACGATATTCTTGCGGATTTCGCCTTCGCCCGACTGGTTCGAGGACATCGAGCCATTGGCGAGCACGAACCCGGCAGAGCCGGTCGGCGCGAGGTGATGGATGAAGTGCTGGACCCAGGCGAAGTTCGCGTTGCCGTCGGGCGGCACGCCGTACTTCCAGCGCTTGTCGTCCTTGAGCCGGTCTCCGCCCCAGTCTGAGTCGTTGAACGGCGGGTTGGCCATCACGAAATCGGCCCGCAGGTCTTTGTGCGCGTCGTTGTGGAATGAGCCTTCGTTGTTCCAGACGATGCTGCCTTCGATGCCGCGAATGGCGAGGTTCATCACACAGAGCCGGTACGTGGTCTGGTTCCGTTCCTGCCCGTACACCGAGATGTCACCGATGCTGCCGCCGTGTTCCTGCACGAACTTCTCGCTCTGGACGAACATCCCGCCCGAGCCGCAACACGGGTCGAGCACCCGGCCCTTGAACGGTTCGAGCATCGCAACCAGCAGGCGCACCACGCAGCGCGGCGTATAGAACTGGCCGCCCTTCTTGCCTTCGGCGCTGGCGAATTGGGTGAGGAAGTATTCGTACACGCGCCCCAGGATGTCCTTCGCTTCGCGCGCGCCCTCACCCTCGCTCCCTCTCCCAGGTTGCACGCCCTCACCCCTTCGCCCCTCTCCCAATGGGAGAGGGGTTGGAGGTGAGGGTCGGAAGTTGACGTTGGCGAACATGTCAATCAGCCCGCCGAGTGTGGTCTTGTCTATCTGCTCGCGAGCATAGTTCTTGGGCAGCACGCCTTTGAGCTTGGAGTTGTCGCGCTCCAGCGCGGTCATCGCGTTGTCGATGAGCAGGCCTATCTTCGGGTCTTTGGCGCGGCTTTGGAGGTACGACCAGCGGGCCTCTGGCGGCACGAAGTAGATCTGCGCCATGGTGTAGGAGTCGCGGTCATCCAGCGATTCCTTGCGCTGGGCCGCGTCCTTGGCGAACCATTCGCTCTTGGGGTTGGCGGTCTCGCGTTCGAGTTCCTCGCGGCGCTCGGCGAAGACGTCGGAGATGTACTTGAGGAATATCAGGCCGAGCGCGACGTGCTTGTACTCGGCTGCATCCATCACGCCGCGGAGCTTATCCGCAGCCAGCCAGAGCTGGGCTTCGAATCCTACGTTCGCGCCGTTGCCGTTCTTCTGCTGAGTGTTCTTTGTTCTAGCCATTTCACCGCTCCCGGGGTGCGCCAAATCGAGTTTGGAATACTAAGCGCAGGCGGACAGAAGTCAAGCCAGCGCAAGCCAAGTTACGAGTTACGAGTTGCGAGTTGCGGGTTGCGAGAGGCGGCTGATGATGATTGGCTGGGGCAGCGGCTGGAGGTTTTGTTGGTGCAGGTGCCGTTGCGGGAACTGGAACGGTGGCTGTTACGAGGCCTGGACCGGGTGCTATTGCGGGTGCTGGGGCAAGGGCTGGAGCGATAGCTGTTGCGAGACGAGGGCCGGGTGCTGTTGCGCATGCTGGGACATGGGCTGGAGCGATGGTTGTTGCGGGACGAAGGCCGGGTGCTGTTCAGGGCGCAGGTGCAGCACCCGGAGCGGGCGCTGTTGCGGTTCAATGAGCGGTGGCTGGCGCGAGGCCTGCACATTGGGCCGATACCGGTGCTTGTGCGGTCGCTGTTGCGGGTGCTGTTGCATCGTCTGCGACGGCTGCCGGAGCAAGGGCTGTTTAGAGGGAAAGCATCCCCCGAACCACCCGGTGGACAGCGAACAGGAAGGGATGAAGGGAAAGAGGAAGGAGGGAGGAGAGGGCGTAAGTGAAGAATGACAGAGCAGTTACGGGAAGACCTGGGTCAGGGCAGTGTCAGGCTGGGCTTGAGACAGATTCTTATCATTCCCAGAGCTGACAGGTCAGCGGGAGTCGACCAGAGACGTAACGTTCTCCCCACCTGGAGGTTAGGCCCTGTCGGGTCTTGGGGAATTCGAGAACAGGGGTCGTGGTAGTCTATATGTAGTGTCCGATGACGAACGGAACCACAATTTCCCCGTGGGGGGTACGGACTGGAGACCGCCCTGGGGGTTGCTTTCGAGCAAGCTTTTGAACGAGCTTTGAACCAAGCTTTTGACCAAGCTTTGAATCGTGCTTTGAAATGAGCTTTGAAACGAGCTTTGCGAGGAGCTTTTTGGCGAGCTTTGAACCGAGCTTTGCGAGAAGCTCTGAAGTGAGCTTTGAACCGAGCTTTGAACGATGCTCTGAAATGAGCTTTCAAAGAAGCTCTTGAACGAGCTTTCGAGTGAGCTTTCCGGCGAGCTTTCCATGGAGCTTTGCAGAAAGCTGTTGCGAGTTGCGAGTCGCGGGTTACGAGTGCCGACTTCCGAGTGGGAAGAAGTCGGGGCACCTCACAATTTGCCGCGTGTCGGGCGCACGCGCAAGCGCGAGTTAGTCGGTTAGCAGAAAGCAGTTAGCCGCGCAAGGCGTGGCGCGGATAGTCCTGCGCGAACTCGGCCGGTTCTACGCCGACCCGTTCGAGCAGCGGTGAACCGAGGCCGCCCCGCCGCATTGACCGTCCGTGCCCGAACCGGTAGAATACACCTGATGGAGAATCCCGAACCCCGCCCGGCCTTGACGAATCGGGGATTAAGTGATGTGCCCCCGAAAGCCCCCCGCCTCGTTTCGGAGAACGGAGACGCTGTGATGAAGGTAACAGTTCCCGGTAGATAGAAAGGAAACTCCGTGCACAAGAGTGTTCATGGTCAAGCCAGAGGGTTGCTGCTGGCATTGCTGGTCGGCACGGCATCCGTCGTCGTAGCCGAGGAGTGGATTCCGCTCAACGGGCCTTCCGGTGCCGATATCAGGAACTTCGCCGCCAGCGCCGCGAATCCGAGCCGGGTGTATGCGACCGATTTCCACGGCGGGATGTTCGTATCGAACGACCGGGGCGCGAGCTGGCAGCCGTGCCGTGACGGGCTCGGGGTTGCCGACGGCAACCCGAGCTTGCTGACGGTCACGATTGACCCGGTTGATGAAGCGATTCTCTATACGGGCAACAGCGACGGTCTGTACAAGTCGGTTGATTCGGGCGTAAGCTGGCAGCGGATACTGACCGGCGTCATCCCCTGGGAAACCGCGGTCAGCCCGCGCGACCATGACCGGCTCATCATCGGCACGACGACCGGTCTCTACTCGTCCACCGACGGCGGGGCGAACTGGGACTTCGACCGTGCCGGATACATTTTCTGCGTCAAGTTCAATCCGCTGCATCCGGACACGGTGATTGCCTATGACAACACCGCCGGAGTGCTGCGCAGCACCAATGAAGGTATGAGCTGGAACCTGATTTCCACCCAGTTGCCGGCCGGCCGCAACCTGCTGCGTATTGACCCGGCCACGCCTTCGCGGTTGTACGCGCTGGCCAACAACGCTTCCGATACAAATGCGGTCTATAAGTCCACCAACGGCGGGGTTACCTGGGTTGCCAAGCACTCGATTGACCGGTGGATGTCGGACATAGCGCTCGACCAACAGGACCCGGCCAATATCTGGGTCGCGGCCGACCCCCCTGACTTCCAGCTCGGGGCGGTTCTCTGGAAGAGCACGGACTTCGGTGAGAGCTGGGTCGAACTGAGGCTGCCGACTTCGGCCTACCATTACGTACCGTATGCCCGGGCGGTCGAGGTCGACCCGGCGAACGGCAGCAATATCCTCGTGGGAATTCCCTGGGTCGGCATCCTTCGTTCAACCGACCACGGCGCCAGTTGGTCGGCTCCTCATGTTCCCGGTGCTCAACTCCAGGACTTCGTTCAGTACGACACGACGGCCGGCTATGTCTACACCAGCGCCACGGCCGGAAACCTGTGGCGGGTCACGCCCGGTGGGCACGATTGGACCAGACTCACCGATTCGACCCATTCGCGGGTGGAGGACCTGGCCATCAATCCCCGGAATTCGCAGGAAATGTACGTCGCGTCTTCCTGGAACGGAGCAGTCCACAAGTCCACTGACGGGGGGGCGAGTTGGCGGATGACGTCACTGTACGACCTTGATGTTAATGCCATTGCCATCTCTTCGGCCTCGCCGAATGTGCTGGTCGCCGGAGCCACAAACCCGACCTCGGTCTATGGCGTCTATGTCAGCAACAACTCCGGCGTTACCTGGGGCAGAACCCTCAGCGGTCAATTCTACCACGTGGCGATTCACCCGGTTTCGGCAGACACGATGCTGGCGGCCAACCAAGGGGCGATGGGCGAGCAGACCAACCTCTACCGCAGCACAGACCAGGGCAATACCTGGGAGGTTGTGTTCACTGACGGTTCGGGCGGGTCGGGATGCGCGAACCTGATCTATGACCCCGTGAGCCCTAATGCTATTTATGCATCGACGTTCTACCATGGCGTCGTCCGCAGCACCGACGGCGGGAACAACTGGGACAGCGACCTGGGCGGATTCCACGGCCGCGGCACTATCCGGGACATCAAGGTCGACCCGGCGAACGGTGATGTCTACCTGTCGCTCACCGACGGACTCTATGCGGGAGAGGTATACCGAAGCACGAACCGCGGGGACAGCTGGACCCTGATGTCCAACGCCGGCCGGTGGCCGGTCAACACCGCGGTCTGGTGTATTGATGTGAAGCGAAGCAACGACAGCCTTGCCTTGATTGTCGGGACAAGGGGCTGCGGGTTGTATTCATGGGGCCGGCTGCCCGGTGTCGGTATCCGGGGGTACTCTGTGATTCCCGGCTGCGACCCGGGTTTGACTGCAATTCCCAATCCGTTCAGCGCAAGGACGGAAATCAGGTTGCCGGAGTGCGTCACAACGGCGCGGTCCGTTCTGATACACGACTGCGCGGGCAGGCTGGTTCGAACCTTGTCCATCCCAGGCCCGGGTTTCCCGGTCACCCGGGTGGTCTGGAACGGCAGAAACGACAACGGCCAGAGGGTGAAACCCGGGATATACTTCGCCAGCCTTTCCGGTTCAGGTTCGGACCGTCCCGCAAAGATGATAGTTGCCAGGTAGCAGCGGAGGCTCCAGCGTGGTGTAAGGGAAGTACCTTGACAACACGGAAATTACGGACAGTGGGGCTGTTGAGAAACCCCATTCATGTCACCCTGAATGAAGTGAAGGGTCTTCTAACTCTCGTAGAATCATCATCGCGAAGATTCTTCGCTGCGCTCAGAATGACAAGAGGCGGCTTCTTCAACAGCCCCACACTTCCCAATCTCCTGCGTGTCAGGTGAGAATCCGGAGCCTGTAACCGGATTGGGCGCAAGGGAATTGACGATTTCCGATTGACGAGTGTCGGTTGGCCCGAGTTGGCGATTCGGCGTCGGTTTGCTGTTGACAGTGACGGAAGGAGTCTGCGAGTTGCGGGTGGACGGCTAGGAGCGACCGAACGGGTTGAGTGACTTCACTTCCGGTACCTTGTCCAGCAGAGCCTGGTCGCGCGTGACCAGGCAGGCGCTCTCAAGCAGCGCGGTGGCCGCGATGATGGCGTCCGGTGTCTTGACGCCACGTCGTCGTTTGAGGACGACGGCCTGACCGGCAATTCGCTCGTCTACTGCGACCACTGCGAATCCGGACAGAAGCGCTCGTATCCGGGTTTCGTCCTGCCGTGTGAGCCCGGGATAGCCAAGCAGTTCAATCACGGTGATGATGGAGACGACCGGCCGGGCGGCGCCTTGCTCGATCTGCCGGAACACGGGGTCCATCTGCGGCGCGCCTTGGAAGTAGTATATCAGACAGTTGGTGTCGAGCAGGTAGGTCAATGTGAACCCGGACTCAGTTCCACTCGCCACGGACTTCGCGTTGGTACGCGAGCGGGTCGAGCTTGCGCCGCTTCCACATGCCCCGGACCGCCTTCAATGCGTGCAGGTCGGCGGAATTGCGCCGGCCGCGCGAGCCAGGCCGTGCGCGCAGCAGCCGCGCCGGGAACCGGATGGTGACGGTGCCGTTGCGTACCGAGACTTTGACTGCGGGGTCGTTCATGGTCAGATTCTAAGTCATCCTCCGGGCAAGTCAAACGACACGGAGAACGGTGGGTCGATAGGCGGATTGGGCCACGAGGAATTTCAGATTGCAGATTTCAGATTGCAGATTGACGCGCTGCAGGCGCGAGTGACCGGTAGCAATTTCGGACCTCACGCTCCCGAGATCTAACTTGGGAAGAAGTGGGGAAGAAGTGGGGACACCTCCCAATTTCGTGCGTATCAAGCACGCGCGGAGCACGAGTTAGGCAGTTAGTCAACTAGCGGGCAGTCGGGGTAGGGAAGTGAGGGGGAAGTGAGGGACGGTCACCTGTTAGAGTCCGGGTGGCGAGGGCGCCCCGATATTCCTGAGCGATGGCAAGGCGTGGCGCGGGTAGTCCTGCGCGAACTCGGCTGGTTCTACGACGACCCGCACGAACAACCCAAGTGAACCCATGCCGCCCCACCGCATTGACCGTCCGTGCCCGAACCGGTAGAATACACCTGATGGAGAATCCCGAACCCCGCCCGGCCTTGACGGGAACACTGAGAATTGTCGCCGATAGCCCCAACGTTCTTTGTGAGGTGGCCCCGTGAAGAAGAAGGAAGATGGGAGAAGGAAGAACAGCGCTACCCGCGCCAGGCAGGTCGAGGAAGACCTGGTGCTGCGCACCATGCTGCTCGACACCAGCCCCGATTCTTTCTTCCTGCACGACGCCGACGGCAAGCTCCTGTACGTGAATGAGCTCGCCTGCACGGCGCGGGGATACACGCGCGAGGAGTTGTTGAAGATTAACCTGCGCGAGTTGGACGCGCCGGAGTACGCGGCGCTGGTCGCCTTGCGCGTTGCCGTTCTGCGCAAGAAGGGAGTGGCGTCGTTCGAGAGCGGACACCTCCGCAAGGACGGGACCGTGATGCCGGTCGAAGTGCGCACGCGTCTCGTCCGCGTCGGCGACCGCGAGCTGATTCTGAGCTCAGCCCGCGACATCACCGACCGCAAGCGGGACGAGGCGGTGTTGGCAGACCTTGCGCGACGGCTGGCGGTCATTGTTGCGCAGATGCCGGTGGTGGTGTGGACGACCGACACCGAGCTGCGGTTCACGTCGTTGGTCGGAGCCGGCCTGAAACAGATGGGCCTGACGCCCGGACAGCTCGTGGGCCAGACCGTGTTCGACTACTTCAGGACCAAAGACGCTGGACACCCGGCGATTGCTGCGCACCGGAGAGCGCTTGCGGACGAACACGCGTCGTACGTTCTCGAGACCAACGGCATCTTCTACGACAGCGATGTCCAGCCGTTGCATGACGTGCTTGGCGACGTGGTCGGGTCCATCGGCGTGGCACGGGACATCACGGCCCAGAAACAGGCCGAGGATGCGCGCGAGAAGCTGATTGCCGAGCTGGACGCGTTCTCATATACCGTCGCACACGACCTGAAAGGCCCGGTCGGCACGGTCATAGGCTTTGCCGAATTTCTCAAGGCGGGAGGCAGGGCGATAAGCGACAAAGATGTGCGGGAGTCACTCGACGCCCTGTACCACTCCGGGCACAGGATGAAAACCATCATCGATGAAATCCTTCTCCTGGCCGGGGTGCTCCGGACCGAAGTGGAGACCGCGCCGCTGGACATGAGTGTCTGCGTCCGGGGTGCGTTGCAGGAACTCGACCACATGACGCAGGAGTATCACCCGGAACTCAACGTGCCGGATTCCTGGCCGACGGCGCTCGGACACGCCGGGTGGATTGAAGAGGTCTGGGCCAACTACCTGGCCAACGGCATGAAATACGGCGGCAAGCCACCGAAGCTGGAACTCGGCGCCGAAACGACCGGCGACAGGGTGAGATTCTGGGTTAGAGACCACGGGCCCGGGCTTACACCCGAGCAGCGGTCGCGACTGTTCGTGCCCTTCACGCAGCTCCATCAGGTGCGCTCGTCCGGCCAGGGTCTCGGGCTTTCTATTGTCCAGCGAATCATGGACAAGCTCGGCGGCGAGGCCTGGGTTGAGAGCGAACCTGGCGAAGGCAGCAAGTTCGGGTTCACGCTGCCGCGCGCCCCCGCGCCGACCAGCGCGCCCACGCAGCCCAAAGTGTAGAACTGTCGGGGACTATCGAAGTTCCGCGCTAATTCCGGCGACGCAATAGGCAATTCCTGACGCGCGGGGGCCGTGGTTCAGTCCACCTCAAGCAGCAGGTTAGGCGTTAGTCAGTTAGCAGGCGCGGGCGGGACGGCTTGCGGCCTTTGGGGGATGACCAGCGGGCGTAGATGCGTTTGATGCGGGCTTTGTCTTCGACTTGCTTGTCGCCCTTGTAGTAGAGTTCGACCAGTTCGAGGCGGTCCTCCCCGGGAAACCAGGCGCAGACGAGCCGCAGGCCCGAGTCCGAGCCGCGGCCGCGGAGAGCGCGGCAGGCCAGCCGTTTGGCGACGTACACTACCGGGTACTCAAATCCCAGCCCGGCCGCGCGTTCGTTTCTGCCGGCGACCGGGAAGTAGGTTAGTGGCTTCTCAACGAAGATCCGGACGTCTTCCTCCAGGCCCCGGAACCGCCGGGATAGACTTCTGAGGTCGCGGAGGTACTCGGGCAGTGCGACAACCGAGCTAATCGGTATCGGGGTATTCACGCCGGGAGTAGGGGGCGATGCGGTAGAATACCGTCTCGTACTCGATGGCCTGGCCCGGGGTGGTCGCGCGCCACGGGAAATCGCCGTGCGAGTAGACGCTGAGCTGGGCTGCGGTCATGCTCGAGAACCGGGCGAGCACGTCGTCGATGAGAGTCTGTTCCTGCGCCGAGAGTACGGTAAGGTTGGGCGTCCGCCGGGGCAGGTACTTGGTCTGCGGGTATTTGTAGAACGTACTCCGGACCCGCTCCAGCTCCCCGGAGCGTTCCATCCGCTCGACCACCTTGCCGAATTCGACCGGCGTTGGTCCGAACTTGTTGCGGATATAGGTCGCGCCGATGAGTTGCTCCTCGTACTTCTCGTAGTAGTCGAAATCTATGAAGTAAAGGAGCTTGTAGAGCACGGTTTCGCCGACGTTGGGCAGAGACCCGACTTTGCCCAGCACGTAGAGCAAGACCTCCCTGAACTTGGCGAGGTTCTTCTGGGGTACGTTGATACGCATCGGCGCTTCGGCCGCCGCAGGCTTGGCGTCCCGCGCCAGGCAGACTTCGGGCTCGGTCTCGGTGCCGAGCAATACGCCCGGTGGGGTGAACAGCGCTTCGCTGAGCCGCACCAACTCGTCGGTCGTCACCCGTCGCTCGCCGGTCTCGATTTGCGACAGGGCCGACCGCGAAATCCCGATCTTCCGCGCCAGCGCTTCCTGGCTTAGGCCCTTCTCCTCGCGGAGGGTCTTCACCCTATGCGCGAGCTGTCTATGTGTAGCGTACATTACTTGCCTCCGTTACTTGCAGCTAACTATTGTACTGGCGTTCGATTTCCAGTCAAGTTATTGCTAGATATTCCAACAAGCGGCTCAATCCACTTCCAACGAGAACACGTTATTGCAGATCTCCTTGAGCACTTCCGGCCTGCATCCGTAGCACTTCCAACGGAGAACTGGAGTAATTCCGGGGACGCAATAAGCAATTCCTGACGCGTCAGCAGCCGGTTCCCAATAACCCATATGTACCCTAGAACCGAGATAGAAGTTGAGCAGGCCCGGACGGCTCCCTGCGAGGACGCAGTGCACCACAGAGGCACCAAGACACGAAGAGATAGGATCCCAGGATTCCTGGATTCAAGGGGCCTAGTGCCGGACACTCGAATCCCTAAATCCTCGACCCCGAGCCCTTCTTGGTGCTCTTGGTGTCCCTTCGGCTTCGCTCAGGGCAGACTTGGTGGTTCAATGTCGGATTCAGGGTCCGGCACGCTGCTTGACTTCCTGTCGGCGTTTCCCCATAATTGCGCGTGGGCATCGAGGCCGGGCTCGTCCGTCGTGTTCCGCCCGGTTTCGAAGGCCGAGGAGTGACCGAATGGACACGCTAAGGAGGTAGTATGGGGAGCTTCTACGTGCTCGCCGCGTTCACTGTCTGTCTGGGTCTGCTGACGGCACTGCTTCTCAATAGGTGGTTCAGGGCAGACATGAAGCAGTGCATTACCGAGATCGAAAACCGCGCGCCCGGCGCGTCCGATGCGCTGGCCGCCGGCGGTTTTCCGAATCCGAACATCAAGGCAAAACTGTATGGCGCAGTCGGAGTATTCGTCCTCCTCGTGCTGGTCTTCTTCGGGGCGGGCTTCTCGCTGCTGAATCGGGACCTCGCTGCGAAGGAGGCGAAGCTCAAGGCGCTTGAGTATGAGCAGTGGGATGCAAAGGCCTATATCAAGCTGGACAAACTGCCCAACTTTAATGCGAACGATGTCAAGGTGACGGTAAGGCCACCCGATGTCGGTTTCACAACCACCGACCCCGTAGGTGGAGTGAAGTTGCTTACCGTGAAGGACCTCTCCGTGCAGAAGCCGGCGAAGCAGCACCTGCCCTCGCTGTACGTCGGATACCCCGGCTACGGTGAGGAAGTCATCCATCTGAAGCAGAACCTGGTGCCCCCCGGCAGCGAGTACATCGACACGACACGCACGGTCATGGTCGCCGGCACAACAATGCTCTCCCCAATCGACGCAGCCGCGAAGGCTGACGGTTACAGCGATAACGGGACGGTCAGCGTGAATGAAGTGGAGGTCAAACCATGACTATCCGGAAATGCACTACCGGGGGACTCGTGTTCGCTGCGCTGGTGCTGGTGTCGACGTCCGTCGCGCAGACGGCCACGGTCCGAGGCCGGATTGACCGCTACGACCCGCCCGACGTCATCACCGTATCCTACGTCAAGGTGGTCTGCTGCCAGGGCAGCGCCCGGCTTGACTCGACTACTACCGGCCAGGACGGCATGTACTATTTCCTGCGCGTTCCGGCAGGCGACTACCGGCTGGAAATCACGCCCCCTCCCGGAGATTCGTTCCTGCGCCCGTTCGAGCTCGGCTTCGAGGTGCCGCCCGGGCGGCCAAGAGTCGACATTCCCGCGCGACTGCTGAACCGCCTTGTCTTTGAGCAACCGGCCGCGGACGCACCTGTGCCGGCGGGTGACACCGTCCGGGCGGAAGGCACGCATTCGTTCCCGAGTGGTACGACGGTCTGGTTCCTTTTCAAAACCGGGGCAGCGCGGTATCACTTCTCGGGAGACACGACGGTGCTGACAGCCGGTCAGCCGTGGTCCGTCCGTTTGGGCGTGCCGCAGGGGGCCACGCGACTCGTTGCGGTTCTTGCCACGCTTGGGGCCCGCGCCGACTTCACCGCCAAAGCCGCGCAGAAGTTCTCCGGCGACCTGGAGGGCCTGCCTGACGGCACGCGGACTGTCGCCGCTCGTCAGTTCGCCGAGCCGTAGGCCCTGAGCGGGTCGCTCGCCTCACGGGCGAGTCATCCGGGACACTCCGGTGGACGCTGCGGGGTTGAGGCTTCGTGGCCCACTTCGCCCCGTCCGCCTGTGCCTCAAGGCTGGAGGACCCGCCCAGCCCTGCTCGCCGGAATCCTCGTATCCCCGCTTCCTTCCGCTATAATAGCCGCCATGGTCGTCATCGTCGGCCGGCCCAATACCGGCAAGTCTACGCTTTTCAACCGCCTGGTCGGCGGCCGGGTTGCTATCACCCTGCAGGAACCGGGCATCACCCGCGACCGCGTCATTCGCGACGCGGAATGGCTGGGCCGCCGGTTCAAGGTCGTCGACACCGGCGGGCTGATTCCGAACTCAAAGGTCGAGATGAATCGCGAGGTGGAGCGCCAGGTGCAGATTGCACTGGACGAGGCCAAGGTCATTGTCCTCCTGGTTGACGGCTCGGTCGGGCTGCAGCCGCTGGACGAGGAGATCGCCGCCCGCCTGCGCCGGGCCGGACGGGAGTTCATCGTGGCGGTGAACAAGCTCGACATCAAGCGGAAGTTCGAGGAGACTGACTATCACCGGCTGGGCGCGACCGTGCTGCTGCCGATTTCCGCCGAGCTCGGGACCGGCGTCGACGACCTGCTCGATGCGATCCTCGCCCGGCTGCCGGAGAAACCGCGGAAGCATGCGGCCGAGGTTCTCTCGCTCACAATTGTCGGTCGTCCGAACGTCGGCAAGTCGTCGCTGATGAACTACCTGCTCGGCCACGCCCGCGCGATTGTCACTGCCACGCCCGGCACTACGCGCGACGTTATCGAAGAGTCGTTCGAGCTTGAAGGCAAGGCCTATCGCCTGCTCGATACCGCCGGCATCCGCCGGAAGCCCCGCGTGAGCGAACCGGTTGAGTACTACTCGGTCACCCGCGCGATTGAGCAGATTAAGCACTGTGACGTCGCGCTGGTGATGTTCGACGCCTTTGACGGCCCGACCAACCAGGACAAGCGAATCATCAACCTCGTCGAGGAACGAAGCCGGGGCCTCGTGGTCGTCGCCAACAAGATGGATACCGTGCCGGAGTTGCTCAAGGACAAGGTGCGCGACTGGGTGAAGAAGGAGCTCAGGTTTGCCGACTACGCGCCGGTGATGTATACCTCGGTACTGGAGGGCCTGGGCGTCACCGAGACCATGCACGAGGCCCGCCGCGTATGGGAAAGCGGCGGCCGGCAGGTGTCCACCGCCCAACTCCGGGCCGCGGTCTTCCCGGCACTCGAAAAGAGCCCGCCCCGGTTCGACTGCCGCATCCTTGCACTCGCTCAAGTCGGGACGCGGCCGCCGACCTTCCGTCTGCGCGTCAGTCGGCCCGATGCAGTCACGCCGGTCTATGAGCGCTTCGTCGTCTCGGAAATCCGCGGCCGGTTCAAGTTTCCCGGGTACCCGGTGCGAATCAGGGTCACACGCTGAAGGGGTCCAGGGATCGAGGATTCCAGGGGTCTAGTGAAGGACAGAGGACAAGTCAGAATTCAGAATGCAGATACCAGAATGCAGAATTGCCGACGCATGGAGAACAACCGCAGATTGCGCAGATGACGCAGATTCTCTTTCTTGCCCGAACCATGGAACCCCTGCACTGTCCGGCAGGGGCCGCAGCGGCCAACCCTTGAACCCACGTCTCAAGCTATGTCCCGCCGCCGTATAAGCCCCGCGCTGCCGATCGTCGCGGCAATCATCATCCTCATCATCGGTGCCACCTTCTACCTGCTCGGCCCGCGCTCTCGACACGCCAGGCCCACCGCGCTCCGGCAGACCCCGACCGGCTCGGTTAACATCCTCATCATCGGCAAGGACGCCCGCGCGGTCGGCCCGGTTGTGAATGAAGGCCAGCAGCGGAACCGGCGCGAGGAACAGTCCCATTCCGATATCATCATCATCTGCCACATCAACTTCGGGATACCCGCGGTCAACTTGGTGGCGATTCCGCGCGACCTGCTGGTCGAAGTGCCCGGCATCACCGCCGCCGCCTCGAACACCGACTTCACCCACATGGAGAAGATCACCCACACCTATGCCATCGGCGGAGACAAGCTCCTGCGCAAGACCATCACCAACCTGCTCGGCATTCCTATTCACCGTTCCATCGCGTTTGACTTCGACACGTTCCGCATGGCCTTTGACGTGCTCCGGCCGTTTATCGGAAGGCTGCGAGTCGGCGGCGTGGCCCTGACCGAACGGAACCAGGCCCTCCAGTTCGCCCGCAAGCGCTACGGTCTGAAGTACGACGATGCCGACCGTTGCCGTAATGCGGTCTCGCTCGTCCGCGGTATCATGACTCGGGCATGGTGGCTGGCCGGCACTCGCCTCGGCGATATGATTCTGCAGCGGTTGCTCGCCATCGTCGGCCCGGACACCGACCTGACCCCCGACGAGATTCACGAAGTAGCGGAAGGCCTGCGCGAAGTCGGGTTCAGCCCGACGTGGATCAAGACTGCGGTGCTGGTCGGCGAGGGCACCGATGTCACACTCGCGCACTACCACGAGACGCTCTCCTGTTACCTGCCGGTATACCGGGAAATCGAGAAACAGGTCGACCGGTTCCTGCTCGACAAGAAGGAAGTCCAGGCCCTCGACTTCATGAGCCAGGAACCGTATCGAGTCCCGGCCTACGTGGAATCGAATTACGTTGCACCAGTGGATTCTACCGACTCAGTCGCACCGCTGCCATTCGACACAGCGGGCATGGACACCCAGGTTGTCAGAACAAGGCTGAAGGAATTGGGGACACCGCAACCGGCTAAAGAGTCGATCCCGAAGGACAGCGGGCGCTAGCTACTGCGGACTGTCGGCCGCGCCGCCCGCCGACGCTCTAACCGCGTCGCGAAACGCGTCCTGACCGGCAGCGAGGTTCGCACGCTCGCCGCCCCCGAGCGCGAGGTCCGGCTTGCCGCCGCCCCCACCGCCCATCGCGGCGCTGATTGTCTTGGCCAGCTTGCCCGCAGGTATGGTCTTCTGCAGGTCCGGGCCGACGAACACTACGTAGTTAACTCGGGCGGCATCCCCGCCGGTCAGCAGCCCCGCATAGTGTCCCTTCAGAATTTCTCGCACGCGGTCTGCCACGAGCCGCAGTTCCGCGCTCTCGAACTTCGGGAAGTGAGCAACGACCACCCTGACCCCGCCGATATCTTCCGGCGCTGCCGCCAGTTCGTCGCCTGCCGTGCTCGCAAGCTGCGCTGACATGCCCGCGAGTTTCGCGTCGAGCCGCTTCATCTCCTCGGCCAGGCTGTCGACCTTCTTGACCAGCACGTCTTCGCTCACGCCGAGCTTCTCCTGTAACCGGTCAATCGTCTGCCGCTCGGCCATGATCCGCTCCAGCGCCGCCTTGCCGACCAACGCCTCAATCCGCCGAATGCCCGCTGCGACCCCGGTCTCGGAAACAATCCTGAACATCCCAATCTGGCCGGTGCTGCGCAGATGCGTACCGCCGCACAACTCCATCGAGAAGTCGGCGACCTTCACCACCGTCACCTTCTCGCCGTACTGCTCGCCGAAGAACGCCAGCGCGCCCATCGCCCGCGCGTCGTCGAGCGGGGTATCACGCATGGCTTGAACTTGTCGGTCGGCGACGACCTGCTCGTAAACCATCCGCTCGACTGCATGAATCTGCTCCGCGGTCATCGGCTCGAACGCGGCAAAGTCGAACCGCAGCCGTCCCGGCTCGACCAGCGAACCTTCCTGCTTCACGTAGTCGCCAAGCGTCTTCCGGAGCGCCGCGTGCAGCAGGTGGGTCGCGGTATGGGCCCGCTCAATCTCGCGCCTCCGCTCTGCGTCCACTGCGGCAAAGACCTTGGTAGGGACATGACCGGGCTGTCCGACAGGGGCCTCAGCGGCCAAATCCTCCTGGGATTCCGGATCGTGTCCCGACCCTCCCGGTAGCCTGCCCCGCACCAACTTCGCCTTGCACGTGGGCACGCCCTGCTTCGTGAACGTACCCAGCACCTCAAGTTCAAACCCCTCACCGATAATCCGACCGGTATCGCCGACCTGCCCGCCCATCTCGGCGTAGAACGGGCTCTGCTTCAGCACGACTTCGTACAGGCGCGGGACATGACCGAAATCCTCCTTGGATTTCGGATCGTGTCCCAAGCCGGGAAGAACTGTGAAGCTGAGAATCTCGGTATCGACCTCGTCGCAGTCGTACCCAACGAACTCCGTCTTCTCACTAGAACCCATGACCACTGGACCACTTGACCACTCTTTCTTACTCCGCTCGCGCTGCTCCTGCATCGCCCGGTCAAACCCCTCGGTATCCAGTCGCACGCCTGCTTCCTCGGCCAGTTCCTTCACCAACTCGATGTGGAACCCGAATGTGTCGTGCAGCTTGAACAGGTCTTCGCCCGGAATCAGGCCCTCGCGCTTGTGCGCTGCCAGCACATCCTGCCAGCGTTCAAGGCCGGCGTCCAGCGTCCGGAGGAACCTCTCTTCCTCGGACCTGATAATCATCGCCGCCTGCTCGCGCTTGGCCACGACTTCCGGGTACCACTGCCGCATCAGCTCAACCACTTCACCGGAGACCTTGTACAGGAACGGCTCGTTGACCCCGGCCCGCCGGGCAATGAGCGACGCCCGGCGCAGGATGCTACGCAGGATGTACCCGCGCCCATCGTTCGACGGTATGGCGCCATCGGCAATGGCAAAGGTCAAGGCACGCGCATGGTCCGCCGCAACGCTGAGCATCTGCTGCTCCGCGCTTCTCGCTTCTCGCTTCTCGCCTCTCGCTTCGAGATTGAGCATCTTCGCGGTCGCCTTGATAATCGGCGCAAACAGGTCGGTCTCGAATATCGTCTTCTTCTTCTGGGAGACCATCGCCAGCCGCTCCATACCCATGCCGGTATCAATGCCCCGGTTCTTGAGCGGCTCGCGCGTGCCGTCGGGCAACTGGTTGTACTGCGGGAAGACGATGTTGTAGACTTCGCTGAACCGGTCGCAGTCGCAGCCCGGCCCGCACGTCGCCTTGCCGCAGCCGAGTTCGGCCCCGAGGTCTACGTAGATTTCTGAGCAAGGCCCGCACGCACCGCCGCCGCCGACCGGGCCCCAGAAGTTGTCCTTGACGCCGAGGCGCACGACCCGGTTCTCCGGCAGCCCGACCTTGGTGCGCCAGATGTTGTACGCCTCGTCGTCTTCTTCGAATACCGAAGCATAGAGCCGGTCCGCGTCGAGCTTCACCACCTGCGTCAGGTACTCCCACGCCCAGGGAATTGCCTCATGCTTGAAGTAGTCCCCGAACGAGAAGTTGCCAAGCATCTCAAAGAACGTGCCATGGCGCGGGGTCTTGCCCACGCGATCGAGGTCCGACGCACGCAGGCACTTCTGGATTGAGGTGGCCCGGCGATACGGCAGTTCAACCGTGCCCGCCCAATACGGCTTGAACTGCACCATCCCGGCGCTGGTGAAGAGCATGGTCGGGTCGTCCCGCGGAATCAGGGATGAACTCGGCACAATCTTATGTTCCCGCTGGGCGTAGAACTCAAGAAACGTCCGGCGCAGCTCTCGGTGGTTCATTGCGGCTCTATTGTATAGCTAAACCTGCTCGGCGCAACAGAATGCACTGCCGGTCAGGCTGATTCTCCTGCATCCAGATTCGTGACCTGGCGGATCGTATCCGGCGAGAAGCCGCGGCGGGCGAGGAGGGCGTAGAGCCGGCGCTTAAGCACCGCCGGTTCGAGCCGCTTGTTGCGGCTCAGGTACTTCTCGGCCACTTCCCGCGCGGCCGCGGTCTCGTCCGGTGCCTGCTCGATAGCCGCGTCAATTTGCTGCCGGTCAATGCCGCGCTTGATGAGTTCGCCCCGCACGCGCCACTTGCCCTTGTGCCCGATGGCGATACGGTCTTCGGCGAACCGCCGCGCGAACCCCGCGTCGTCAACCATCTTCAACTCGGCCAGCCTTTGCAGGGTGTGGGAAACTATGTCCGGCGAGAAGCCCTTGCGCGTCAGCCGCTGCGTCAGTTCGCTTGTAGTCCGCGCCTTGTAGGAAAGCAGCAGGAACGCGTACTGCCGCGCCGCGTGCAACTGCTCTTCGTGGGCAATCCGGTCGAGTTCGGCACGGTCGACCTCGCGCCCCACGCGCAGGCCGAGCGCGCCTACCGTCTCGCTGGACAGACCGAAAAGGAACGTTCCGTCGAGGAAGACCGAGACCCGCCGCTTATTTCTTTTTTGCGGCTGGAGCGCGGTTATCTTCACGGCCGGACCCGAATCTCATCCACAGATTACGCAGATTACACAGATTCGTCCGCCACTCGTTCCCTTGATCCCTTTGTCCCTCGATCCCTGTCTTCAGCCTCGTGTCTTTCGTGTCTTCGTGGCGTCTATGTCGGTTTCCGGGACGGCTTCGCGCTGCGTGATCCTGCTGGCCTTTGGTATCTTCAGCTTCTCGTATAGCTGTGTCTCAGCCTTGGCCGCGACCGGCGCATTATCCTCCAGGAAGGCAATCGCCGCATCGCGTCCCTGGCCGATGCGCATGTCACCGAACGCGTACCAGGTGCCGGACTTGGTGAACACTCCCTGCTCCGCGCCCATGTCCACCAGTTCACCGAGGCGCGAGATGCCCTTGCCGTATATCAGGTCGAACTCGGCCTCGCGGAACGGCGGCGCGACCTTGTTCTTCACAACCTTTACGCGGGTCCGGCTGCCGACAACGTCATCGTCCTTCTTGATGGCGGCGATGCGCCGGATGTCGAACCGCATCGTGGCGTAGAACTTCAGGGCGAGTCCGCCGGTGGTGGTTTCCGGGCTGCCGAACATGACGCCGATTTTGTGGCGAATCTGGTTGATGAAGACGGCGCAAGTCTTGGAGCGCGCGGCCACGCCGGAGAGCTTGCGCATCGCCTGCGACATCAGCCGCGCCTGGACCCCGACGAACGCGTCGCCCATCTCGCCTTCAATCTCGGCGCGCGGCACCAGCGCCGCGACCGAGTCAATGACGAAGAGGTCAATACCGCCGGAGCGGGTCAGCATCTCGGCGATTTCCAGCGCCTGCTCGCCCGAATCCGGCTGCGACACCAGCAGGCTGTCGAGGTCAACCCCGAGCGCCTTGGCGTAGTTCGGGTCGAGCCCGTTCTCGGCGTCAATGAACGCCGCTGTACCGCCGAGCTTCTGGCACTGGGCGACGATGTTGAGCACGAGCGTCGTCTTGCCCGACCCCTCGGGCCCGTAGATTTCCACAATCCGGCCGCGCGGCACCCCGCCGATGCCCAGCACCGCATCCAGCCCGATTGAACCGGTCGGAATCGCCTCGCAGCTTACCGCGGGCGTGTCCTGGCCGAGCCGCATTATCGCGCCTTTGCCGAACTGCTTCTCAATCTGCCCCAGGGCATTGCCGAGGGCTTTGGTCTTTTCGTCATCTTTGGCCATCTTACCTCCTGCAGCAGGGACTGTCCCCGGATGGGGACTGTCCCCAGTGTCTTTCGCTGATTCCGGTCAGAGTATAGATTTCACCGCCCCCAAGTCAAGCCGACTGGCTCAGCGCAAGAACCGAGACAGCCGTAATAGTGAATTAAGAATGGTGAATAGTGAAAGGCGGATTCGGGTTTCATAATTCTCAACTCTCTATTCACTATTCTCCATGGCCTGCTTTTCCAAGTCGTACAGCCTGAACCGCACCGCCTTGAACTTGCCTGCCAACTCCGGCTCCACGACCTTGAGCACTTCCTCCAGCACTCTTGCCGATTCCTCGGCCCGCTTGAAGTTGGCGAACAGCACATCCTCCAAGCTCTTCCGTTTCGTCCGGTCGAACCGGTCGCTTCTCCCGAGGTCGGTCTCGCTCTGCCGGCTCAGTATGGCGCGCCTTCGGAGCGCGCGCGTCTCCCTGCCGATTCGGGTCCGAAGGCTTCGGACCCCGGCCAGCAGCCGCGGCTTCTCCAGCCCGAGCCGGACAACATCCTCGACCACTCTCAAACCCTCGGTCAGCCGGTTCAGATTGACATCGATGATGCGGGCGGTGCGCGGGTCGGTCACGCTGCCAGCTTAGGCCAAAGGCGACTGCAAGTCAAGACAACGACAGCGGCCCGGCCATTGGCCGGGCCGCATTACAAGTCTGAGCCTAGTTCGACCCGGCTACTTCCGAGTCATCAACCGCAGCAGTTGCAGCCGCCGGCCTTCTTGGCCGGAGCGTCCTTCGGCTTCATCGGCTTGCCGCAGCAGGTTACACTGCACTCCTTGCAGGTGCAGACCTTGGTTACAGTCACTTCTGCGCCACAACTTTCACAGTGGAACACATCGCCTATGGAGTTTGCCATGGTCCTTAGACTCCGTTCCCGGACCGGAGGATTTCGGTCGTCACGGCAGCACGGCCCAGATATCGAGGCCGATCGTGAAGTTCGGCATTGAACCGCCCTTGGAGATGGCGGCGAGCGGTACTGCCGCCTTGGGTTTGAACCACAGCGGGCCTATCGGGTTCCACGTGAACCCGCCGCCGACCGAATGCTGGCCTCCGCTCAAAGCCGTCGCCACACCCTCTTTGATGTCATCTGCCTTCACCGCACCTGACACCGTCACGAAGACGCTTGCCTTCTTCCCGAGCGCGAAGTCGGGAAAGACGACGTACTCGAACTGGTTGCCGACCTTGGTCGAGTCGGCTTTCTTGCCGTTAATCCAGTACCCCAGCCGCGCGTGCGCGACCATCGGGCCGATCTTGGCCGTCTGTGCGGCCGCGCCCAGGCCGACGTCGAGCGTCCGGTCGCCAAGCGACAGGACCAGGTTCTTGGCCGACGTCGGCATCATCACCGCGGCTGCCAGGGTCAGCTTCACTGGCAGGATTCCACCCAGCAGGCCATAGCGCACCATAAGGGATGCATCGCCGAGGCCGAATTGGCTGTTGGCGCCTTGGCTCTTGGACACGACCGGCGCGACCGCCAGAACTTCAAGGTTCTTCAGCGGGCTCAAGCCCACCAGCACATCGGCGCTCAGCGTGCTTGTCTGCGCGTCGCTCGGCAGCGCCTCGTATTTCCCAGTAGAGTCGTTGTACTTCTGGGTGGTTCGCGAATAGCCGGACGCCACATAGCCCACGAACTGCAGCGGCTTGACCACCGACGCGCCGCGCGACAGCATATACGTCGCCATCGCGTTGCCCGCGAACACGGCCAGAATCACCGCCATCACTGTCAGTCTCTTCATATGCTCTCCTCTTCCTTTCATTGTCCGTCACCGACTCCCTACCCCCACTCTCCTTCTTTCCCCTGCCAGATTACCCGAAACCCACGCCGAATCAAGCGCGGACGGACGACCCAGAAGCCGAAGTTGAACCGCCAAGGACGCCAAGATCGCCAAGCGGCCACAGAGCACTTCCATCCGGACCCATCTTCGTGTCTTCCTGTCTTAGTGGTGAACTCCCATCTTGGTTCTGGGACGTGTGGCCCATCTTGACGCGCGGCATCTGCGGCTCTATTCTCACGAACCATGAAGACGACGCTGCGCACCCACAAGCTCGAAGAACTGAATTGGATGGAGTTCAAACGGATTGTTCCGAAGAAAACCGACGCGGTGCTCGTGCCGGTCGGCACTATCGAGGCCCACGGCGTGACCGGGCTCGGCACCGACAACCAGATACCGCTCTCCATCGCCGAACGTATTGCCGAGCCGATTCAAGCGCTCATCGTTCCGACCATCCACTACGGCATCACCAAGACGCTCCTGCCCTATCCCGGCTCTCTGACCGTGCTGCCCGAGACCTTCGAACGCTACGTCGCCGAGGTCGCGGCGAGCCTTGCCGACGCCGGATTCAGGCGAATCGTCTTCTTGAACGGCCACGGCGGGAACACCGAGGCCCTAAAGAATGTCTCCGTCCGCCTGTACCGCGACAAGCAGGCCTACAGCATGGTGATTGATTGGTGGACGCTCTGCGGCGAGGAGATCAGGAAGGTCTACGGCCACGCGGGCGGCCACGCCGGCACCGACGAGACGGCGCTGGTCCAGGTTGACCATCCCGAGCAGGTTCGGAAGCAGGAGTACAAGAAGGAGATGGCATTTCTCGTCCAACCCGGCCTTGCCGCGATGCCGTTCCCCGGCTCCATCATCCTGTACAAGAAAGGCGAAGGTCTCCCCGACTTCGACCCGGCCAAAGCCGGGCAGCTCATGACCGCGGTCTGCGCCAAAGTCCAAAGGACCATCCTCGACGTCTTCCGCCGCTGGCAGACCATTCGCTGACCCCCGGCGTAGCGCAAGCACAAGCCCAAGCTCCTGTCCCCCAACTCGCAACTCGTAACCCGCAACTCGCAACAGCTTTCCGCAAAGCTCGTCGGAAAGCTCCCGAGAAAGCTCCTTCGAAAGCGCATTGGAAAGCTCATTTCAGAGCACCTTTCAAAGCTCGGGTCAAAGCTCGTTTCATCGCTTAGCGCATAGCTCGGTTCAAAGCTCAACGCATCGCATATTTCAT
>Ga0265595_1000200_pt1 | contig 58360 bp, 48 predicted proteins | sample saktaG_15_FD_190148 | JGI IMG/M metagenome (GOLD analysis project Ga0265595, IMG submission 190148) | Saline water microbial communities from Sakinaw Lake, British Columbia, Canada - sak_2013_06_06_50m | ecosystem: Environmental > Aquatic > Non-marine Saline and Alkaline > Saline ... | reverse complement strand
AGCGGTTCCCGCTCCTCTGAGGCCGGGCCTTCTTCCAGGGCCAACAGGCCCTTGTTGAGCGTGCCCAGGTGTTCCTCCAGCTCAGCCTGGAAGGTGACCATCAGTTGACGTTTCAGTTCTTCTCGTGGGTCCATCCGCCTCCTCCATTATCCCACTGCGGATTGCGAGATGCGGATTAACGTTATGCGTCATGCGTGATCCATTCCGCAATCCGAAATCAGTCTACAGCTTGTACTGTTCCACGATGCCGCTGAGCTGGGCCGCCAGGGCGTTGAGGTTCTGCGCCGCCTCCTCCGCCTGCCGCGTGCCGGCCTCGCTCTGGGCAGTGGCCTGGTTGATGTTGTCCATGGCCCCACCGATCTGGTCCATGCCGGCCAATTGCTGGCGAGCGCTGGCGGCAATCTGCTGGGCCGCCTGCGCCACTCGCTCAATCTGCTCGGCAATGGTGCTAATGGCCTCCCCAGTCTCCTGCGCCTGCCGCACCCCTGCATCGGCCCGCTTGGTGCCCTCCTCGGTGACCATCACCGCGGTGTTGGCCGCCTTCTGTATCTGCCCCAGAATGCCCTGCACCTGATTTGTAGCCTGTCGCGATTGCTCCGCCAGGCTGCGCACTTCCCCAGCTACCACCGCAAAGCCCTTGCCTGCCTCCCCAGCCCGCGCCGCCTCGATGGCCGCGTTCAGGGCCAGCAAGTTGGACTGGTCGGCGATGTCGTTTACCGTGGCGATAATCTCGCCGATCTGCTGGGTCTGCTCGCTCAGGGCCAGGATGGTCTCGGCTATGGTCCCCACCTGCTCCCTGATGTTATTCATGCCGCCCACGGTGTCCTGCACAGAACGCAGACCCTGGTCGGCCACCCCCATGGACTCCTGGGCCGCCTCCGCCACCAGGCGTGCCCGGTCGGCGGCCTGCTCAGCCGTCTGGCGCGACTCCACCACGGTGGAGGAGGTCTCGTTGACGGCCGCGGCCTGCTGGCTGGCCATAGAGGCTTGTTGGCTGGTGGTGGCCATGATCTCGGCGGTCATGCTGGTGATGTTGCTTGTGGCCTCACGCATCTGGACGGTCAGCTCCCGCAGGCTGGCCGTCATGTCGTTCAGGTTGTTGCCGAGAATGGTCAGCTCATCGTCCTCTCGTGGCGGGGTTACCTGGCCGGTGAGGTCACCAGCGCCCACCTTCTCCACAAAGCGGACGTAGTCGCTGATGGTGTTCTGCAGATAGGTCTTGGTCTCTTGCTCCGCCTGCGCTTTAGCTGCCAGATCAGCCATCATCTGGCGCAGGCTGGCGGCCATAGCGTTGAAGGACTGGGCCAGCATACCGGTCTCATCGCGGCCCTTCAGGTCCACCGCCTGGTCCACGTCACCCTGGGCCATTTTGTCTGTGGCTTCGACCAGGACACCGAGGTTCTTTGAGATCCCGCGTGAGACAAAGATGCCCAAAGCTAAGCCGAGCGCGACAGCAAAGACCGCCACGCCTAACGTCACGTTACGGGCCTGCGCAAAGTTGGCGTCGCTCTCCTGTTTGTCTGCTTCCAGGTCGGCCTCATTTTTGTCCACAATGGCTGTCATATAGCCCCCTGCTTTGTTGACCGCCTGGCGGGCAGTTCCTTGGGATAGGTCAATGGCCTGCTGTCGGGTGGACTCCTCGCGGGCCAACTCCCGTACCTGCTTATTGAAGGTCAGGTATTCTGCCCAGGCTTCGTCGAACTGCTCAACCTGTTGCTGCCCTTGCGCATCTACTAATTTTTTCAGATCAGCCAGCTTAGTCTGCAGTTCAGATAGAAGCTGTTCGGTCTCGGTGGCAAAGGCATCCATCTCCGCCTGAGTCTCAACCATAATGGTGTTCTTCTCCGCTCGCACGATTTCGAGCATGTCGCTGTTGATATGCCCGGCCAGCTTGATCTTCTCGGCCGACACGCCAACGATACGGTTCAGACGAGTGTTCATTCCACTCAGATAAACCATTCCCACCCCGGCGTTTATCGCTGTCAGGACGAGAACGACTATCAAGACACCGACTACCCTGGTGCCGATCTTGAGATTGTTCCATGCTGTAGCCATTTTGTTCCTCCTTATCCTTATTTTGGATTGCGGATTTTTCATTCCGCAATCGTTAAACTTCTTCGTGAACAATGATCCCTGGATTGGAAAGCAGGCGCGGCAGGTTCAGAATGATCAGCATATCGCTGGTGACTCCCCGCACGTACTCCTGGGCCCGGCTGGAGACGGTGGCCGACGCCGGCTGCACCTCGGCCAGGGGGACGCTGGCCACCTGGGGAATGTCGTCAGCCAGGATGCAGAGTTCCATGTCCCCCTCGCCCCGCACCAAAAGCACGTGGCTTGTCTCTGAGAGTGGACGGGAGGGCAGGCCCAGGAAGCGGCCAGCGTCCATCACCGAGTACACGCGGCCGCGAATGTTGACCGCGCCAACGATGAAGTTGGGGGTGCAAGGCACGCGGGACCAGATGTGCGGCTCCAGTGGCTGGATCTCCCGCACCATGGTGATCTCTATGCCGTAGCGCTCCTCCCCCAAGGGGAAGGCCACCACACGCAGAGTCTCGCCCTCTGCTGCCTCTTCGGTGGGCAGCGTCGCCAGGGCTCGCGCACGCTGTTCCAGTACTCTTTGCATCTCATCTGCTGTTTGTCTCGTCTCTTGTGTGATCATGAGTAGCTACCTCCTGATTCTAAAACGTAATGCGTAAAACGTGTCCCCGTGTCTCCCCATCTCCGCGTCTCATATTGTGGCCTTAACCATAGCGAGCAGTCGCGCGGCAGTCAGGCCATCGGAGCCGGGCACCACGTCGTCGGGCGGCATCCTGGCTGCCAGGCGGATGGCCTGCATCCGGTGGCGTGCTGCCTGCTCTGGACGGGCCACTTGCCGATACAGATTGGCCAGGCTGAAGTGGGCCAGGACGAAGTTGGGGTCCAGGTAGAGTGTCTTCTTGAGCCGAGCGATGGCCTCGTCCAGCGCGCCCTCCTCCTGGTGAATGAGGGCCAGGGTATAGTGGGCCTCGCTCAGCAATGGGTCTCGCTCGATGGCCTGCTGACACCACGACCTGGCCTCCTCCAACCGGCCCTGGTTAGCATGGACCCGCGCCATCTGGTAGTAGGCTCGGATGCAACCCGGGTCGCGTGCAATACAGTCCCGGAAGTGGTTTATCGCCTCTTCGTAACGCCCCTGTTCCAGCAAGGCCAGCCCTTCCCGGTAGGCATCGGCCGGCGGAGGAGGGGAGGCGGGGGGACGCGGTGACACGGCGACAGGGAGGCGCGGCGATGGGGTGAGGGGGGGACGGGGAGATACGGTGACGCGGGGAAGCGGAGAAATCACCGCGTCTCGCTCTCTCCGTGTCTCCGTGTCTCCCTTCTGGTAGATGACCGCTCCGGAAAAGCTGCGCGCGGCAAACTGGCCATAGATCTCCCCGCTGGTCTCGGCGGCACCCACGATGAGCCAGCCTTCGGGCAGCAGACAACGGTGAAACCGCCTGGCAATTTGCCTCGTCACCGCCTCCGGCAGGTAGATGGCCACGTTGCGGCACAGGATCAGGTCCATAGCATTGGTGTTGGTGGCCAGGGAAGGATAGGCATCCTCGGCCAGGTTCAGGTAGGCAAAGGTGACCATCTCCCGCACCTGGGGCCTGAGTTCGAAGAGCCTGTCCTGAGCCCTGCCGGAGGAACCGTCCCGCTCGCGGAAGTAGCTCTCGCGGATGGCCGAATCGGTCTGGCGGAAGGACCACTCCCGGTAGCGGCCTTCAATGGCCTGTTGCAGAACTCGCTTGTTAATGTCCGTGGCCAGGATGAGGATATTCCAGTTGGCGATGTCGGGCAGGAATTGGCGCAGCAGGATGGCGACAGAGTAGGGCTCCTCGCCAGTGGCGCAGCCAGCGCTCCAGATGCGCAGGCGACGGTCATCCTGGTGGCGGGCGATCAAGGCAGGCAGAATGTGCTGGCGCAGGACATCGAACTGAGCCTGGTCGCGGAAGAAGTAGGTCTCACCCACGGTGATGGTCCCGATCAGGTCGTCCCACAGCTCGCTGTCGGTCCCGGCTTGCTGCAAGAGACGATAGTATTCCCCCAGGTCCTGGCGGTCGGCGCGGCTGGCCGCGGCCATCACGCCGCGGACCAGCGCATCGCGACGGCGCAGGCCAAAGTCCATCCCCGTGCGCTCCAGGACCAGATCCCGGAAACGGTAATAGTCATTATCATGGAGTTGCGGTGGTATGTCCATCACCTTGTTCATTCCTCAGACGTGAAAATCTGATGGGTGTTGTGTCTCCCTGTCTCCGCGTCACCCTGTCTCCGCGTCATCCCCCGGTGGCAGCAGTTGGACCGCGTCGAGAACCAGGATGAGCCCCTCGTCCCGCCGGATCACCGCCGACAGGGGCCGGGACTTGGGCACGGGATCGGGGGGTGGCTCCACCTGGTGCCCTGGCACCTCCAGCACCTCGGTCACTTCGTCCACCATGAGGGCCATCGTCCGCTCCACGGCTTGCACGACTAGCAGACGGTCGTCCGGGTGGAGCTCTTTCGTCGGCTGACCGAGTCGTCGTCGCAGGTCCAGCACCGGTATCACCCGGCCGTGCAGGTCAATCACCCCGGCTACCCAGGGTGGTGCCTCGGGCACAGGGGTGACATCCACCATACGCAGGGCGCGCTCCACGTGACTCAGTGGCAGGGCGTAGGATTGCTTGCCCAGCCGAAAACCGACAAAGTGGGCAGGATCATCCCCTCCCAGCCCGGCTGGTTTTGCCGGAGTGATGTCGGTAGGTGTTGACGAAACAGTAGTTTCAGCAATCATCGTGGTTTAGCTCCTTTCGACGCCTGAGAGTGGCATCTCTGAATCACTAGATCTTCCTTGCCTCACGTCTTCTTCCACCAACTGCTCTTCTGCCTATAACGCACCCATATTATACCATCAAGGGGTAAACGAGGGGCTAAACGGGGTAGGTTCAATCTGTGCTTACTCCTTCGCGTATATCCAAAGCGCCTCTGATGGCCGGCAGCAGCTCTTCGATCAGGGATGTCTTTACCACGTAGCCGCTGGCACCTCCGGCCCTGGCCGCTTCTCTGTACTCCTGCACATTGAGAAGGCTCAGAATGATGACTTTGAGCTCCGGCATTTCGTCCTTCAACTGGCGAGTGGCATCTATCCCGTTCATCCCTGGCATCGTCACATCCATGACAACCACCTCTGGCTGGAGTTCTCTGGCTTTGAGGATGGCTGCCTGACCGTCGGCCGCCTGTCCGACGACCTCTATATCTGGCTCATCGGCCAGGAACTCTTTGAGGCGCCTTCGAAAGCCGGCGTTGTCATCAACGATCAGGGTCCTTATTACCTGCATCGTTCCCTCCTTGCCTGTCTTTGCCGATCAGTAGACGTAGTATCGCTCACTCCAGTATACACAACTCAATCCGTTTCGTCTATTGGTGAAACGCTTATTCTTCAAGGAAAAAACGTTGGTTTTTCAACAAAAAAGACCCTACAAAAAAAGTAGGGTCTTTTAATTAGACGCGGGTGACTACTCAGGTGTCATTGCGAGCGAAGCGAAGCAATCTCCAATGCGCGAGTAGAGGATTGCTTCGGCGGAAAAGCGCCGCCTCGCAATGACACAGCCTGGGTAGTTACAAGGGATGTAGAGCACATCTGACGAAGGCGGATTTGAGGGATTGAAGCCATAGGTGAGTGAGCCACGAGCTACAATAGTCCTTTGCCGGCTGTTTTCGAGGCCAAAAAGAGATTGGCTTCGCTGTCGAATCGGCGTCCTGGGACGCCAAGCGAATGGTAGGCAGACGGGTTCCTGGGTCTGGTATCTGCAACTGTCGCCAGATCAACGTCTGGCTCTCTGTCGGGGTGTCGAGCCAGAAGACCTGGCAGCGCGAAGGCGTGAGGTAGACGGTCAGGCGGAAACCGTGCAGGACGGCCAACACCTGGTCGGTGGTGAGCAAGCCAGCCTCTACCAGGGCTGGCTTGGCTTGACAGTCCCGCTCGATCAGCGTGTAGACCATCAAGGCCACGACGTTGACGAAGCAGAGGGCAACGATGGCGTCATCCCGATGGAGGTAAATCGGGCGGATGGGCAAATCGCTCTTCAAGTTCCGCATCCGCCGTTCCACGTGCCGGTGGTTCTTGTAGACGCACACCATCCAGTCCAGATAGTCGGCGACCGACTGCTCGGGCCCGCGCCGCTGGTTGGTGACCAGCACCCATCGGCCTCCAGTCTGGCAGTCTTGGCGATTCTGTTGGGGCGGCGATGGTACGTCAGGCTCATCACTCCGTCGCGCACGGTGAAGGTGACCTTCACGAAGGCGCGGACGTCCTTGAACTGCTGGGACAGGTCTGCCAGATGACCGGATACCCACTCGGGGTCGCCGTAGTATCGTCCCTGGCTGAGATGGTCGAGGGTCCACTTCAGTTCCTTCTCGTAGGCCACAATGCTCAACACCAGGTGGAGACCGCCGATCTGGTAGATGTCTTCCAGGACGGGCGTGCTGGCCGAGAGCGCATACGTTGCAGACGCGCCTCGAACTTGCGCAGGTCACCTCGGAAGCAGTAGGTGCTGTACACCCAACCGGGGTTCAATTGCTCCAGGGGCACCGCCCGCCAGAGAGTGCCGTCGGCGTGGTAGAAGTACACCACGCTCCCCGTTACCTGCGGGTCGCTGACGTGCAGCACGATGGCATCGCCATCCTGGAGCGCCAGGAGGACGCAGTCCTCGAACACCCACATCTCTGCCAGGACGGGCGTGCCTGGCGGCATTGAGGCGCGGGGACCAAGCAAGCTGCCAGCGGCCGTTCCCTGCTCGTTGAGCCTCACGTGGATGTGATAACCACCGTTCGGGTTCTCGACCACGCCTGATCGCGATTCCGCCGCTTCGCTTACGGTTTGGCTCCCCAGGGAAGCTGTGGTATCCATCGGGTATCTCCTTGCAATAGCTCTGCTGTGACCTACGCTGACAGATACCAGGTTTCCCTTCAATTGTCAAGGTGCTGGTCCGCGCTTTCGCTGCCGAGCACTACCTCCAGCACCGGGTCGAATCCGTAACCTCCCATGATGATCAGATCGCTCTGGTGCTCGTCGGCTGTATTCAGAATGGTCTCGGCGACCGGCCCACTCTCCTTCACGAACGCAGCTTGTACGCCGTGCGTTTCCAGGTACTCTTGGGCGCGGGCCAGTGTGTCCGACGTGGTGCGTCCCGTTTCTATCACGGTCACTGCGATCAGGGGGATGTTCCACTGCCCCGAAAGGTAGGTGGCCACGAAGAGGGCCTCGTCGGCTTTGGGGCTGCCGTCGTAGGCCAACAGCGCACGACCCAGGCGGCGCCCTGAGCCTGCCGAAGGGTGGGACGAAGACTCCGGCACCGCCAGCACGGGCCTGGGACAGCGCCGCAGCAAGGTGCTCAATCCCGAACCCAGCCTGGCGATGGGTTGGGGCGCGGGAGGATAGGAAAGGCTCAAGATAACCAGGTCGTTCTAGCGAGCCCGTTCGCAGATCTTGCGTGCCACTACCACCAATCTCCTGGCCAGGTGATCGTACGCACCGCCTTCGAGGTCACCGTAAGCATCAACGTGCGCAAAACCACACTCAGTCAATAGTGAGGCTAACTCCACGGCTGAATAAATGCGGTGCGACAGCCTGAGCTCAGTGCGGGTGTTGTCCTTGAATAGGATCCAGCGATTCTCCATCCAGCTCCAATTCCTGGTGATCTTTCGCTCCTGCAGGATGAGCATGCCGTCTTCTTCGTACCAGTCTCTCTCGCGAAAGATGCGGGCCAGAACCTCCTTGCCCATCATGTCTATGAGAAAGGCGCCGCCCGGTTTGAGAGAGCGGTACACGTTCATGGCAACCTGGCGATCCTCTTCTGGATCCTCGAAATAGCCGAACGACGTGAACAGGTTGACCGCCGCGTCGAAAGCATCCGGCCTGCAGAAGCTCCTCATGTCGCTCTGGACAAACTCGACCTTTAACTCCTCGGCCTCCGCCTGCCTGGCTGCCATATCCAGGTAGAATCGTGTTCTATCCACCCCCGTCACCTGAAACCCGCGACGGGCCAACTCCAGGGAGTGTCTCCCCACTCCGCAACAGAGGTCGAGAACGTGCGCGCCCGGTTCAATCTCAAGGAGAGCAACGACCTGCTCCACCTCTGCCGGAGCATCCGACCAGCGCTGCCGAGTAAACAGTGTAGGAGCCACCGTGTCCCAAAAGGTGTCCTGTTCGTACCAGGGTTGAGTTTCTTGCATTTCAGCACCTCACTGATTTGCGTGCACGTGTCCGTTGATGCTTTTCAAAACAAGAAGGGGATGAACATCTTGGTTGTTCCCATATATGCGGCGTAGTCGGCACCGAACTTATCGAGATTCTCTGTCTCTTCGACCCTGGCGGCGGCTGTCAAAAAGGTTGAGGCTGTCACGGCCAAGATGCCACCGAGAAGTGAAGGACTCTTGAAGAACGTCCCCCACCCAAGCAATAGCAGTGAAGCGTAGAGCGGATGACGGACGTACTTGTATGCACCCAGCATCACCAGGGTGGTGGTATCCTCAATCTCGCCTTTTGGTCTCCCGATCACACGAAGCAGATGGAATCCATGCACCGCCAGGAAAAGCGAGGCAAGCAGCAGCAACCACGACACGATTTGAAGCGCGGAGAAGGGATTACGGAACCAATGCTCCAGGTTCAGCAGGATCAAGATAAGGAGGGACTCGAAGGCGAAGAAGCGAAAGAAGCCGTGAGAGCGCAAGTTGCGTAAGGATTCCCACGACACATGGACAATTAGCCCAGACATAGCGGCGAAGATGATCAGTTTGAACCAAAGCATCACTTTGGACCTCTCTCTATAGCCCCAAATGCGCTAATACTTCATCACATTGATTTTGACGAGATGTCATTCTGAGGAGCGGAGCGACGAAGAATCTCGTTCTTGGTGAGAAAAGCGATTTTCCACTCCAGAAGCGAGATTCTTCGCCTCCGCTACGCTTCGGCTCAGAATGACAACTTATCATCTTCACTGTGATGAGGTACTAGGTAGCTCGATGCCGAAGTACGTGCTCAAATTGCTGTGGTTTCATGGCCGGACTCCTTCTCGTTCGACGGTCAAGACAATCGGGTTGGCTCCCATCGCTCCATGCTCCAGTTCGTGCCGGGTGGTCACCACTGTGGAGATGATCCGATCCATCTCGAAACCCACCTCCCAGGCGATCTCGCTGATGCGCTGGCGCTGTTCAGAGCTGCACGCTTCCAGTTCGATGAACACGTCCAGGTCCGAGTCGGATACGGCGTCGCCCCTGGCCCGCGAGCCGAACACACGCAGGTCGAGTACAGTCACGACATCCGCCAGGCGGCGCTGAAACTCGCGTACAATTCGCCGATCTGTTTCTGTTAGCATCTGGTCCATCCTTTCGCGCTACAGTTGTCGCCCAGTCCGAAAATCGGGCAATAATCGGGCAAGGAATCGGGTAATCAGGTGGCGGGCTCTGCCAGCCGATACCGTGTTGCGGGCCCGGCCCCTTCTACTGCCAGTAACCCATGCGCTGTCAAGTCGCTCAGGTCATTGGTGGCCGTCCGTTTGGAGACCAGGAACAGTTCTTGATATTCGCCGTTGCTGATGCTACCGCTGCTCTGGCGCAGGTAGTCGAGCAGCCTGATCTGGCGCGGGTTGAGAGAGATTTGCTCGGCCTCCACTTCGATGCGATACAGACCACTCAGCTCCTCCACTCGCCGCTCGACCCGTACCATCTCTACGGCGATTCCCTGCACGAAGTATTCCAGCCATTCGGTCAAGTCTTGAGTCTGGGGATCAACGGAGCGAAGGGCCTCGTAATAACTGGCCCGATCCTGGTTGTAGTACTCGTCCAGGGCGAAGAAGCGCTTGGTGTCAAAGCTTCTCTGAGCCAGGATGAGCGTGGCCAGGGCCCGGGCTGTGCGCCCGTTGCCATCCACAAAGGGATGGATGCGGACGAACTCGTAGTGGGCGATGCCTGCTTCCAGCACGGGCATCAACTCTGCTGCCTCGGAACTATTTAGCCAGGCGGCCAGATCAGCCATCAGGCCAGGCACGTCCTCCCAGTCGGGTGGCCGATAGATAACCTCACCGGTAGACGGCACGCCCACCACGACGGGTACACGGCGGTACTGACCGACCTCATCAGGTGGCAGGAGGTCTTTCATCACCAGGGCGTGAAGATGCAGAATTGTCTCCTCCGTGACCGGCCGCTCCTGGCCCAGGAAATGGCGATCAACGTAGCGCAGCACCTCGGCGTAGTTGAGCACCTCCTGTTTATCGCGGGGATGAGCCAGCACGTGGCGCCCGGCCAACAGGTCGGTGACCTCCTCCAGCGTGAGGGGATTGCCCTCGATGCTGGTGGAATGGTGAGTGCTGAGCGTGATGGCATCACGGCGCAGTTCGGCTTCCCAACGCGGCACGATAGGAGCATGCAGGATGCGGTCCCGTGCCACCTCGATGCGGGCGATCATTTCGATGAGGAGATCAGTGCGCTGGAAATTGGGTTTGAACATTCGGATTTCACCGCCTTGTCAAGCGGATGCTCTCTTTTCTCTATCCCCAAACCACCGGTAATCAATGTTAGGAAACAGCTTGTCTCGTTCGTAGAGGTCCTCAACCAAGATTGGATCACTCTGCCCGGCCTCGGCGATTTCGGCCAAACGGTCGAAGCGCTCCAGGTGCTCGTTGAAGCGCACGATGGCGTACTCGCGAGCCTGACCTGTTGTTACCAGGAAGGGCCAATCGCTGGACTGCATCAACAGGAGCTCCCGCGTGGCCTGGTTCAGGACGTCGGCCAGGTCGCCCTGGGCGTCTGGATGCTGGGCCACGAGCTTTTCCATGCGAAGCTCGGCCTGGTGGATGGGCTCCCACATCCAACGGGTGTCGTGGTTATCCCAGGTCCAGTGTCCCCCGCCCGTGCCCCAGGAGCCCTCCGGCAAGGCCAACACGTCCTCAGGCGGGTGCTCCTCCAGATAATCACTGGCTGTGGTCAGCTCCACCGTCTCGCTCTGGCTCAGGATCCTCAGCACCTCCCGCATCCAATCAATGCCCTCGAACCACCAGTGGCCGAAGAGTTCGGTGTCGTAGTTGGAGGCGATGAGGCCGAATTTGCCGCTCTCCTCGTGGTACTGGGACACCAGGTCTCCAACCAGCCAGGCAAAGTGGCGGGAGTGTTCCCCCACCTTGTATGTGGCCCAGTCGGGATGGTAGTAGTCCTTCTGTCCCAGATCAACCCGCGTCCCGCTCACTCGCCAGTACCGGAGGCCGGAGACGCCGTCTTTTTTGTGGAACTCCAGATAGTCGTAGTCGCCGGGATACCCCCAGTCGGCCGACCAGACCTGCATCCCGGTGCGGTTGTTGCGCCCGATGACGGCCACGGGCGAGTAGGCGCCCTCACCTATGCCCCTGGCCACGTAGTAAGGCTGATAAGTGGTCTTCTCCGTAGGCTCCACGTAGTCGGGCAGGGGCACGGCGATGCGCTTGGGCACGTCGCCATAACCGATGGCGTCGCCCGCGGCCTTGCCCACCGGCAGCCCACCCTCAATGGTGTGGGTCTCGCTGAAGAAGCACCGGATGTCCAGCCCGGCCAGGAACTCCTCCAGGCCAGGCTTGTAGTAGCGCTCCCCGTCCGCCTCGGCGTAGAAAGCCGGACGGTAGGCGCACTCCGGCAGCCATAAGGCCCTCGGCGCACGCCCGAAAAGCCGACGATAGCTCTCCAGGCCGGCCTTCAGTTGGCCGTAGATCGAGGAATCGCGGGAGAGCAGAGGAAGGTAGCCGTGGGTGGCGGCGGAGGTGATGATCTCCAGGTAGCCCTCGTCCTGGAGCTTCCTGAAGGCGCCCACGATGTCTCTGCCGAAGCGATCTCTGAAGGTGTCCAGGATGTTTCCGTACCAGTTGCGGTAGAAAGTGGCCAGGTACTCCAGGTGGGACTCGTCGGCCTTCTGGAAGCGTGCGATGTCATCCTGGGCAGCTTCGATGTGCTGTTCCAGATACAGCTCGAAGTGGGCCAGCACCAGGGGATCGGCCAACTGTTCGGCCAGAACGGGGGTCAGGCCGATGGTCAGCTTGATGGGGTAGCCGCCCTCCTTCAGGTCGTAGAGGGCGTTGAGCAGGGGCAGGTAAGTCTCCGAGGCAGCCTCGTGCAGCCACTCCTCGCCGTGCGGCCAGCGCCCCGCCATGCGACAATAGGGTAGATGGCTATGCAGCACAAAAGTAAAAGCTCCTTTTTTCATTGGGTTCTCCTTTGGATACTTTGGTGGAGAAACCAGGTTTTTCCCTTACTAGATGACCTGACGCTTTTGCGGCTGTCAGTGGTGCGGAAAGTCACATTCTTAAGCCAAAAAACCTGGTTTCTGGACTTCGTCATAAATGGGTACAGGTTAAGTATACACTCAAATCTGACAGTTAGCAAAAACGGGCAGACCAGGACCAGCGGCTGAAACCGCCTCTGGAGGGCGCGAATGCGCCGGCCGTCCACCGCTCGGCTAAGCTCGCGCCGAAGCCTGCTTGGACGGTTTGCGCGACCACGCAGGTGGTCGCCCGGCACAGAGTGCCCGCACAGGTGCGATTTCAATCGCCATCTCGATCCGTAAATCCTGCCGATCCGCTGTTATCCTTCAACAAAACCGAACTCCCCCATGACTTTCGTTATGCCCCTCGAACTGACCAATGGCACTTTCGCAAAAGGCCGTTTTCTGGTACAATAAGGGCACAAAGATGGGAGGAATACAAGTGGAACTTAGAAAGAAGAGCAAGCGTACTCGCTGGATTGTCCTGGCGGTAGTGGCCGTGTTGGTTATAGCAGCCGGTTTCTGGTTTGTAAATGAACGCCCCCTGGCTCAACTTCGTCAAAGCCGCGCCCAGGCTGCCAATTCACAGACTGACCAGATCATCACCGCTTTCATCGGCGACCTCTCCGCCGGGGCAATGGCCAGCGGCTGGCTGCTCCCCCAGCGGGAAGCTCGCCTGGCGCTGGGGGTTGCCGGCCAGGTGGAAGAGGTGTACGTCGAGGTCGGCGACGAAGTGCGGGCCGGCGATGCCCTGATTCAACTGGAGGCCAGCAGTCTGGGGCGGGCGGTAAGCTCGGCGGAACAAACGCTGGCCATCCAGGAAACAAGCCTGGCCGAGCTGCAGCAGGGAGCGTCCGGCGAGGAGATAACAGCCGCCCAGGCGTCGGTGACGCAGGCCGAGGCGGGCGTGCTGCAAGCGGAGGCCTCCGTGTCCCAGGCGAAAGCCAACCTGACTGAACTGCGAAAAGGGGCCTCCAAGGAAGAGATCGCGGTCGCCGGGGCGTCGCTCGACAGCGCCAAGGCGAGTCTGGCCGCTGCCCAGGCCGGGCTGGTCAGCGCCAGGAGCGCGCTGACCAATGCCGAGCTGGCCCGCGATAGTCTGTCCGATGCCGATGTGACCGCCGAGGCCAACCTCAAGAGCGCGCAGGCCGGGCTGAGCAGCGCGCAGGCCCAGTTGGACGCGCTGCTCGAGGGCGCTGACGCCCAGACGGTGGAGCAAGCTCGCTTGAATTGGGAGCAGGCCAAGAACAGCCTGTGGAACGCCCAGTTGGAGCGGGATGCGGTGAAGGGCCAGCCGGGGACCCCCGGACACGTCAAGACTCAAATGGACATCGCGGTGGCCAACGCCGAAATCGCCGTCCGCGTGGCCGAGATCAACTACTTGCAGGCTCAGGAGGGCGCAACGGAAGAGGTCGTCGCCGCAGCCAGGGCGTCAGTGGCGGCAGTGGAGGCCCAGGTGGCTGGCGCCCAGGCGCAGTTGGATGACATTGACGACCAGATCGCCCAGGCCGGGGCGGCGGTTGTCCAGGCAGGAGCGGCGGTGACGCAGGCCGAAGCGGGCGTGGTGCAGGCCGAGGCTGCCGTGACCCAGGCGGAGGCCAACCTGGCGATGCTGCTGGAGGGCGCGTCAGAAGAAAAGATAGCCGCCGCCGAGGCGCAGGTGGCGCAGGCCGAAGCGGGCGCGTTGCAGGCCGAGGCACAGGTGGCGCAGGCGGAGGCCAATCTGACGATGCTGCTGGAGGGCGCATCAGAGGAGAAGATCACCATCGCCAAGGCGCAGGTGGCGCAAGCGCGAATCTCCCTGGAAGAAGCTCAGGACAACCTGGCCAAAGCCACGCTGGTGGCGCCGTTTGACGGTGTGGTGACGGACGTGTACGTCGCGGTTGGAGAATGGGCCAGCGGGCCGGCAGTGGACCTGATGGACACGAGCAGCCTGGAAGTGGTGTTGGATGTGGACGAGATAGACATCGGCAGCCTGGCGGTCGGACAGCAGGCCGTCGTCACCCTGGAAGCCTGGCCGGACGAAGAACTGACTGGCGAGTTGGTCTCCATCGCTCCCAAAGCTAAGAGCGGAGCCGAAATCGTAACTTACCAGGTGCATCTGAGCTTGAACGCCGGCGAGCTACCCATTCGCTCCGGCATGACGGCCAACGCCGAATTGGTCACCGCCAATCGAGAGAACGTGCTCCTGGTGCCCAATCGTGCCATCACCGCCGACCGCCAGGCAGGCAAGTACTACGTCAACCTGGTTCAAGGCGATACAGTTGCCAACACAGAGGTCACGATAGGCTTGCGCGACGACAAGTATACCGAGATCACCAGCGGCCTGAAAGACGGTGATGAGCTGTTCATTGGCGAGGTTAGCGAAACGCTGGACTTCAGCCAGGGTCCGCCGGAAGAGATCAGGAGATTACAACGATGATCGAACTCACTGATCTTACCAAAGAGTATCACATGGGAACGCAGACCGTTCATGCCCTGCGCGGGGTGAGCCTGACTATCCAGGAAGGCGAGTTTGTGGCCATTATGGGCCCGTCTGGCTCTGGCAAAAGTACGCTGATGAACATGATCGGCTGCCTGGATCAACCCACCAGCGGCACGTACAAGCTGGACGGCATAGACGTGAGCCAGATGGGCGATGACCAACTGGCCCGCATACGCAACAAACGAATCGGGTTTGTGTTTCAGATCTACAACCTGTTGCCCCGCACGCCGGCCGTCAAGCAGGTGGAGTTGCCGCTGATCTACGCCGGCTATGGCCGGCGGGAACGGCGCCAGCGGGCTAAGGAATCACTGAGCGCGGTGGGGTTGGGTGATCGGATGGACCACCGTCCCGACGAGCTCTCCGGCGGGCAGCAGCAGCGAGTGGCCATCGCCCGCGCCCTGGCCGCCGAGCCGGGCATCATCCTGGCCGACGAGCCGACCGGTAATCTGGACACAGCCTCAGGAGAAGAGATCCTGGACATCTTTGACGATCTGAACGCCCGTGGCATCACCGTCATCTTCGTCACCCACGACCCCGAAGTGGCCCAACGCGCCCGGCGGACGGTGAATCTCAGAGATGGGCTGATCGAGAGTGATAGAGACAACGGACACAATCCTGAGAGTAGCGTGTCATTCTGAGCGAGCGGAGCGACGAAGCATGCCCTGAGCCCAGTCGAAGGGAATCTCGTTCCGCAAGTCAGGAACGGGATGCTTCGCTTCGCTCAGCATGACATACGAATGGGAGGGAAACAATGAACCTGAGAGAAAGTCTTTTGACCGCCCTTGACAGCCTGCTGACCAACAAAATGCGCGCCGCGCTGACCATGCTGGGCGTCATCATCGGCGTGGCCGCCGTGATCGCCTTGCTCTCCATCGGCAACGGCGTCAGCGCCTCCATCGAAAGCGAGATTCAAGCCATCGGCTCCAACCTGATTTCCATCATGACCGATACGGACAATAGCGGTGGCTATCAGGCCTTGAGCATGGGGGATGCAGAGAGGCTGGCGGACCCATTCTACGCTCCGGCAGTGAAGGATGTGGGAATCGTGTTACAAGGCATCCAGCCGGTGGTCTATGGCAGCCGGGATACTCGTGTCACCGTCGCTGGCGTCACTGCCAACTACCTGGATATCCGCAGCCTGACACTGGAATTGGGAGACGGGCTGACGGAGAATGACCTGGACACCAAAGCTCGCGTAGCTGTTCTGGGGGCCAATGTCGCCGAAGATTTGTTCCCCGACGATGAGTTTCCCATCGGTAAGACTGTGAAAATCAGGGGTGCTCAGTATGAGGTGATTGGTGTGTTGAAGGGCAGGGGCGGGATGGGGTTTGTGAGTGATGACGATGAGATCTTTATTCCCCTCACCACAGCGCAGAGTCGGCTCTATCGCGCTCGCACCCGCAGCGGTGAGCAAGCCGTGCACGCCATCGTTGTCCAGGCGCAGAGCGAAGAGTTGATGGACGAAGCAACCGCACAGATCAAAGAGACGCTGCGCGAAAGCCACGGCATCGCTTACCAGGCCGACGATGATTTCACCATTCTCAGTCAGAGCGACATTCTGGAAGCGTTCGACGTCATCATGGGCATGGTTACACTCTTCTTGGGTGCCATCGCCGGCATCTCGTTGGTGGTGGGCGGCATCGGCATCATGAACATCATGCTGGTCAGCGTCACCGAGCGCACGCGGGAGATCGGCATCCGCAAGGCCGTGGGCGCGCTCAAACGCGACATCCTGGCCCAGTTCCTGATAGAGTCGCTGGTGATGAGCCTGATAGGCGGCTTGCTGGGGATCGCCATAGGGGTGGCAACCTCTACCCTGATCGGCAATCTGTCCGCCGACCTGACCCCTGTGGTAGACACCGGCACGGTGCTGATGGCCTCTGGCTTTGCCGCAGCCGTTGGGTTGATCTTCGGCATCTACCCCGCCTGGCGAGCGGCCAGCCTGCGGCCCATTGAGGCCCTGCGGTATGAATAGCCAAATCACTGGCTCAGGGTTGTATCGAAGAGGTATGCGTTCAGGGGGTAGGCCAAACGTCGGTTGAGTAGCCCCGAAAGGGGCGTATCGAAACCACGTTTGGCCTACCCCCCCCCGTGTGATCACTTGGTTTCGATACGACCTGCGGTCTACTCAACCGGGGTGATCGCACTGAGGCTGAACGCTTACTCAAGGAGTCCATGGATTAACAAAAACAATCAGAAAGGAAACACCATGCTAAAGAAGTTCTTCGACAGAATCACACGAGTTTCGCTTCGCCTTCGATGGGTGACCATTGCGCTCTCCGTGCTACTGCTGGTAGCCGGGGTTTTTGCGCTCACCCAGTTCAACCAGGAGCTCATCCCACCGGTCGAGTTCCCGCAAAGCGTTGTGCTGGCCATGTACCAGGGCGCAGCGCCGGACGAGATGTTGGAGCAGGTGACTATCCCTATTGAAAACGCAGTGCGTAGCGTTGACGGGGTGGTATACGTAGAATCGAATACCGGCTCTGGTTTTTCGGCCATCATCATAAGCAATGAGTATGGCCTGGACCAGGACGCCCTGCGCGAGGAGATCCAGGCGGCCGTGAGTGCCCTGGAATACCCGGCAGGGGTGGAAACGCCCGAGTTGCTCTCCTTCAGCCTGAATGACCTGCCGCTGACCACCATCAGTGTTTCGTCTGGTGAGTTGACGCTGGCCGAGCTCAAGGAATTGGTGGAGAGCGAGGTGGTGCCGCAACTGGAGGCCGTTGATGGCGTGGCCCGGGTGGAAGTGGGCGGCGGCCAGGAGTTGCCGACCGAGGCCCCGACTGTGGCCCAGGTGGAGGAACCGGCAGCGACGGCAACCCCGACGCCAGAGCCGACGGCTACTCCCACTGAAGAGCCAACGGTTGCCCCAACAGAAGAACCGGCCCCAGCCAGCGGCGAGACAGTCACCGCAGAACCCGAGCCGATTCCGTTGCCGGCAAGCTGGGTGCAGGCTGCGGCTGCCCAGGGCGCGACGCTGGAAACCACCGCCGACCTGACGGCAGAAGTCGTGGGCGGCATCGCGTCCTTTGCGCCCCAAATGCTGGACGAGCTAACTCCGGAGATGCTGCTGGCGATGTCGCTGGACGCGCTGGCAGCTCTGCCGTTGGACTATCTGGCCGGACTGGATGCGGACACGCAAGCGGCCCTGGCCCAGCGAGCGGTGGAAGCCCCGGTCGAGGCCGCCGCGGAACCCGAGCCGATTCCGCTGCCGGCAAGCTGGATGCAGGCTGCGGCTGCCCAGGGCGCGACGCTGGAAACCACCGCCGACCTGACGGCAGAAGTCGTGGGCGGCATCGCGTCCTTTGCGCCCCAAATGCTGGACGAGCTAACTCCGGAGATGCTGCTGGCGATGCCGCTGGACGCGCTGGCGGCTCTGCCGTTGGACTATCTGGCCAGACTGGATGCGGACACGCAAGCGGCCCTGGCCCAGCGAGCAGCGGAAGCCACGACCGAAGTTGAACCCGAAGCGACAGACGAATCCCCCGCGCTGCCTGAGTCCTGGCTGGCGCTGGCCGAAGGAGCCGAGATGCCGGTGCCCGTCGAGTTCGAGACCGCCGCCGATCTGCAAAACAATCCCTTTGGTATGAGTGTTGCCGACCTGCTCAACATAGTGGTCGCCAGCGCGCCTGACGAGGCCCCGGTGCTGATGGGCGACCTGACACCGGAGATCGTCCTCTGGTGGGCGGAACAAGACGCCGGTTTCTACCAGGAGCTGTCGCCCGAGATTGTGGCGCTGCTCTCCGACGAGGTGCTGGCGCTGCTCCCGGAAGAGGTGTTGACAGGGGCGGCTGAGACCGAAGAGGAGACAGACGACTCGCCCGCGCTGCCCGAATCCTGGCTGGCGCTGGCCGAAGAGACCGAAAGCCCGGTGCCGCTGGCGTTCGAGACGGCGGCCGATCTACAGAACAACGCGCTTGGCATGAGTGTGGCCGAGCTGTTCAACCTGATGGTGAGCAGCGGGCTACTGCCCGACCCGGCCGCGCTGATGGGCGACCTGACGCCGGAAGTCTTCCTCTGGTGGGTGGAGCAAGATGCGGAATTCCTCCCCACGTTGGAACCATCCACCTTGCGCCTCTTGTCCCCCGACGTTCTATCCGCGCTGCCGCAAGACTTCATGGGCGCGCTGGAGCCGGGCTTGAGGGCGGAACTGGAAGGCATCGCGTCCGGTGAGATCGAGGCTTTCATTCCCACTGACAGCATCAACCGCACTAATGGCCAGCCCAGCCTGGCGCTGACCGTCTACAAGAACACCGAGGCCAACACTGTCTCCGTCACCCAGGCCGTTTTTGATCGGTTGGAAGAACTGGTGTCCGAGAACGGAAAGCTGCGTACAGATACGGTCTTTGACCAGGCCGGCTTCATCGAGGAATCCATCACCGGTGTGGCTCGTGAGGGAGGACTGGGTGCGCTCTTCGCCGTGCTGGTTATCCTGCTGTTCCTCAGCGGCTTTGTCAACGGTCGTTACAAGCTCAGTTGGCGCAGCACGCTGGTCACAGCCGTCAGTATCCCGCTTTCGGTGATGATGGGCTTTGCCTTGCTGAAGTGGCTGCCTCCGACCTTCAATTCCATCCTGCTCCCCCTGGCCGAATCAGCCAAAGACGTGGCTGTAATTGGCTCTCTCGTTTCCTTCCTGCTGAAGCTCTTCCCCACTGGAGTCACTCTCAACATCATGACTCTCTCCGGCATGACCGTCGCCGTTGGCCGCGTGGTGGACGATAGCATCGTGGTGCTGGAGAACATCTACCGCCACATCCAGCGGGGCGAAGACCCGCGGCGGGCGGTGATTGACGGCACCCGCGACGTGGCGATCCCGATTTTCGCTTCCACCGTCACCACCGTGGTCGTCTTTCTCCCCATCGGCCTGATGGGTGGGCTGATCGGCAACTTCTTCTTGCCCTTTGGGATGACCGTCACTTACGCGCTGCTTTCCTCCTTTGTGGTTGCGATCACTGTCGTGCCGCTGCTGGCCTACCTGTTCATCCGCAGAGAGCACCTGCCGCCGGCCCAGGAGGAGACCGCGCTGCAAAAGGTATACACTCCGGTGCTGAAGTGGGCGCTCAGCCATCGGCTCTGGACGCTGGTTGTCGCCATCGCCATCTTCATGGGAAGCCTTTGGTTGCTAGGCCAGCGGCCGCAGACCTTCATCCCCGATCTGGGAGAGTCAACCATCAACGTCAACGTGGACCTGCCCAATGGCACCACCATGGCCGATACCGATGGGCTGGTGCGTGAGATGGAGACGGCGCTGGCCGAGATGGACGGTGTCCAGGTCTACCAGAGCCAGGTAGGCACCATCGGTGGGATGGAGGCTTTCTTCATAGGGAGCTCGATTGACCAAAGCGTGGCCGCGATTGACGTCTACGCGGCATCCCAGGGAGATATGGAGCGATTGACCGGCGCGGTTCGCCAGCAGGCCGAGGCGATCTTTGGCGTGGAAAACGTCACCGTTTCTGTGGGCGGGCTGATGGGCGGCGCTACCAGCGGTTTTGATCTGGTGGTGGCGGGGCCGCCTGAGGCCCTGGCGGAGATTGACGACCAGATCATCCAGACGCTGGAAAAGGTGGCTGGGCTGGTCAACGTGAGCAGCAACCTGGTGACTGGTGGCGTCATTATCCGCGTGAACGGGCAGCCGGCCGCGCGCTACAGTGGCGACATTGAAAGCAGAGATACGATGGGCGTGCTGGCGGACGGCAAGTCGGCGGTGGAAGAGATGGAGGGTTTACCGGACGACGTCACGGTGTCAGAAGGCTTTGTGGCCCAGGTGCAGACCGAGGGCTTTGCTCAGTCGGGCCAGGCGCTCCTTATCTCCATCGTCGTCGTTTACCTGGTGATGGTCGCTACCTTTGGCTCCCTTGCTCACCCCTTCGTCATCCTCTTCAGCCTGCCGCTGGCGGTCGTTGGCGCGGCGCTGGGGCTATGGGTCACAAATAAAGTAGTGGGCATCTCAGCTATGGTCGGCCTGATGATGCTGGTGGGCATCGTCGTCACCAACGCCATCGTTCTCATTGACCGCGTGCGGGTGAACCGCCGCGAACGAGGCATGGGGATCTACGACGCGCTGGTGGAGGCCGGCCGCACCCGGCTGCGCCCCATCCTGATGACGGCCATCGCTGCCATCCTGGCCCTGGTTCCATTGGGCCTGGGCCTGACGGAAGGCGCGCTCATCGCTTCCGACCTGGCGGTGGTGGTCATCGGCGGGCTGCTCACCAGCACCCTGCTCACTCTGCTGGTCGTCCCAGTGGCCTACAGCCTGGTGGAGAGCGCCCTGCGCCGCTTGCCGGGCCGCAACTGATCTTCGGAGAAGTCACCGATTGAAATCGGCGCTGGGGGGAAGCTCAAGCGCCGGCCGTCCACCTACGCGGTCGCAAAAACCCCGTCCACGCAGGTGGACGGCCGGCACAAAGCGCCCCCCCCAGCCGCAGGTTTGAACCTGCCGGCCATTCGGCTGAAGGAAGAAATAACGGCCATGAAATCACTGCGACGTATGATACGCTTTGTCAAACCTTATAGAAAGCCAGCCATCCTGTCAATGCTGCTGCTGATGGGCGTGGTGGTGGCAGACCTGCTGATTCCGCGCCTGACCCAACGAGTCATTGATCAAGGCATCGCCAGGCAAGACCTGGGAACGATCCTGACCACCTCCCTGCTGATGCTGGGAGCCGCTGCCCTCAGCGCGCTGTTTTCCATCGGCAACACGCTGCTGTCGGTGCGGGTGGCGCAGAGCGCGAGCGCGGACTTGCGCAGCGCGATCATCCGTCAGGTGCAGACCTTCTCCTTCGGCAACCTGGATCGGATCCAGACAGGCCAACTGCTGGTGCGCGCCACCAGCGACGTCAACGCGGTGCAACTGATTGTGCAAATGTCCTTGCGTATGCTGACCCGCGCGCCGCTGTGGATGATAGGCAGCGCGGTCATGTTGATCGCCATCAGCACGCGGTTGGCGCTGCTGATGCTGGCGCTGATCCCGATGATCCTGAGTATCATTTGGTTCTTCCTCACCAGGGCGCGTCCGCTCTTTTTGTCAGTGCAGAAGAAACTGGATCGGCTGAATCAGGTCATGCAGGAGAATCTGGCGGGCGTGCGGGTGGTCAAGGCTTTCGTGCGCGTCGAACACGAAAACGCTCGCTTCGACCAGGCCAACATCGGTTTGACAGGCGAGAATATCAAGGTGATGCAACTCATCGCCTCGCTGATCCCCACCATGCTGTTCCTCGTCAACCTGGGGGTGGTGGGCGTCGTCTGGTTTGGTGGCAAGCTGGCCATCGCTGGCGATTTCACTGTGGGCGAGATCGTGGCCTCGATCAATTACATGTCCTACTCGCTCTTCCCGATGATGATGCTGGGAGGCATGATCGGGCCGCTCTCCGCCGCCGATGCCTCCGCCGCCCGCATCTGGGAGGTGTTGGACAGCGCTCCCGATGTGCAAAACCGTCCACAAGCGCGGGCCTTGCCCGGCGTAACCGGGCGCGTCGCTTTCGAGAATGTCTGCTTCAGTTACAACAGTTCCGATGGCGTGGGAGCGACTAAAGTCGCTACTACGTCTGATGAGCTGGTGTTGAACGGCGTCAATAGTAGTAACGACTTCAGTCGTTCCGATGGTGCGAGAGTGACTAAAGTCGCTACTACGTCTGATGAGCTGGTGCTCAAGGATATCAACCTGGTGGCCGAACCGGGAGAGACGATGGCCATCCTGGGCGCGACCGGTTCGGGCAAATCCAGCCTCATCCACTTGATCCCCCGCTTTTACGACGTGGAGCAGGGCCGCGTGACGCTGGACGGTGTGGACGTGCGCGACCTCCCGCTGGACTCGCTGCGCACTCAAATAGGCGTTGTGCTTCAAGAGACGGTACTGTTCAGCGGCACCGTCCGCGACAACATTCGCTATGGTCGCCCCGACGCGACGGACGAAGAAGTCATCGTCGCGGCCAAAGCTGCCCAGGCCCACGACTTCATCACCGCCTTCCCAGACGGCTACGATACGCTGGTCGGGCAGCGGGGGGTGAATCTGTCGGGCGGGCAGAAGCAGCGGATCGCCATCGCCCGCGCCCTGCTGGTGCAGCCCAAAGTCCTCATCCTGGACGACAGCACCAGCGCGGTGGACGTGGAGACGGAGGCCAAAATCGAAGCGGCCCTTCGACAAGCTCAGGACATCGCTTTGGAGCAGTTGATGGCGGATTGCACTACTTTCGTCATCGCGCAGCGCATCAGCACCGTGCTCAACGCCGACAAGATCGTGGTGCTGGATCGGGGACAGATCGCCGCCGAAGGCACGCACGCCGAACTGATGGTGTCCAGTCCCATCTATCGGGAGATTTACGAATCGCAGTTGGGGAACAACGGTGGGGGAATCGTGTAATGGCTAGACAACAGCCACAACAGACCACCGGCATGCCCGGCCCCGGCGGAAGGTTCCGGGGCGCAAGAATCGAAAAGGCCCACGACGTGCGCGGTACTTTGTGGCGGTTGCTCGCTACCTTGCGGCCTTACAGGTGGGCGTTGATCGGCGTGTTCGTCCTGGTGGTGGTGGACACGCTCCTGGGTTTGCTCGTGCCTTTCCTGATCGGCCTCTCCATTGACCAGTTCATCGCTACTGGCGATTTGGCGGGACTGTTGCGCATTGTCTTGCTGATGCTGGGTGCGTACGCGGGCGCGTGGCTGGCGGAGATCGGACAGGGCGTGGTCATGGCGCGGGTCTCCCAACAAGCGATGCGCAGCCTGCGCCGCAACCTCTTTGAGCACCTGCAGACCCTCTCGCTCAGCTTCTTCGACCGGCATCCGCACGGCGAGTTGATGAGCCGCCTGACCAACGACCTGGACGCCATCAGCCGCGTGCTTTCGCAGAACGTGACGGATCTGTTCGGCGGATTGCTCTCGTTGGTTGGCATCCTGGTGATGATGTTTGCTATCAACTTCTGGCTGGCGCTAGGCTCGATGATCGTCTTCCCGCTGATGATGGGGCTGGTGGGCTTCGTGGGGAAGCGCACTCGCAAGGGCTTCCGCGAGTACCAGATGCGGATCGGGCAGTTGAACGCAAAGCTGGAAGAAATGTTCAGCGGGCAGCGGGTCATCATGGCCTTTGGACAAGAGGCCAGCACGCTGGCCGATTTTGACACAGCCAACGAGATAGTGCGACAGGTCGGCATCCAGGTGCAGACTTACGCGATGTTGGTCCCGCCGCTGATGGGCATTCTGAGCAACGCCAACATCGCCGTGCTCGCCGGGCTGGGTGGCTGGATGGCGCTTCGGGGCTGGGCCACGGTCGGCACCATCGCCGCTTTTTACAACTATTCGCGCAAGTTCGCCGCGCCGCTGCGCCAGTTGGGTGACCTCTACAACCAGATCCAATCCGCGTTGGCCGGGGCCGAGCGGGTCTTCGAAGTGATTGACGAGCAGCCCGAACTCACCGATGCCCCCGACGCCGTTGCGCTCGACGACGTCGCTGGCGAAGTGGCCTTCGACCACGTCAACTTCAGCTACGTGCCCGGCGTGCCCGTCATCAAGGACATGAGCCTGACCGCGCGGTCCGGACGGACTGTCGCCCTGGTCGGCCCGACGGGCGCGGGCAAGACGACGATGGTCAACCTGCTCACGCGCTTCTATGACATCCAGGGCGGCGCTATCACCATTGATGGAAAGGACATCCGCCAGGCGCAGAAGGATTCCCTGCGCCGCCAACTGGGCATCGTGCTGCAAGACACTTTCTTCTTCTCAGAGTCAGTGATGGAGAACATCCGCTACGGCCGCCTCGACGCCACCGACGAGGAATGTATCGCCGCCGCCAAACTGGCCAACGCCGACCAGTTCATCCGCCGCCTGCCCCAGGGATACGACACCGAGCTTTCGGAGCGCGGCAGCAACCTCAGCCAGGGCCAGCAGCAGTTGTTGGCCATCGCCCGCGCAGTCCTGGCCGATCCAGGCATTTTGATTCTCGATGAGGCGACCAGCAGCGTGGACACTCGCACCGAGGTCCGCATCCAGGAGGCATTGCTGCGGCTAATGGAAGGGCGCACCAGCTTCGTCATCGCCCACCGTTTGAGCACCATCCGTAATGCCGATAAGATCCTGGTCATCAACGACGGGCGTATCATTGAGCGCGGCACCCACGACGAGCTGCTGGCTCAACGTGGATTCTACCACCATTTGTATATGAGCCAGTTCAAGGGCAATGCTACGTAAGGACGGGAAAATGGAACAGCCACTAGCTGTGCGCGAGGCGCTGCGCATCTTTCGCCTGACACTGATCATCAAGATAGCTTTCTTTAGCCTGGGCTTGCTGATGGCATTGAGCTTGGGAACCCCAGCCCAGTTAGCGGTCTTGCTGCGCGCGGCCCCCACGCTGCTGTTGGCCCTGCTGGTGCTGCCACCCTGGCTGGAGCGGGCTCTGGGCCGGCGGCTCCTGGCTCTGGGCTTGGGCCTGGATATACTCTTTGAGAGCCTGCTATCGGCCCCCTTCTTTTTCGAGCAGCGGTTTTTCTGGGTCCAATACTTGGATCTCTCAGAGCTGCTTAGTCGCCACTTGATGGAAGCCCCGCTGACGGAGCCTTTCTTCTTCTTGCTCATCCCCCTGGTGCTGCTGGCCTGGGGCTATGGCCGGCGGGGCGCGGTGTGGGGGAGCACCTGGGCCACGATTCTGCACCTGGGCACTGGCTGCTGGGCCTTGCAGCAGGACATCCTCGCCCGCCCCTTTTTCGCGGGCGCGCTGATGCGCATCGCCTTGCTGTATCTGGTATCCCTCCTCGTCAGCATCCTGGCTCAGCGGGAGCGGAAGCAGCACGCCGAACTGGAGGCCGCTCACCAACGCCTGCGCCGCCACGCCGCCACCGTCGAGCAGTTGGCCGTCAGTCGCGAGCGCAACCGCCTGGCCCGTGACCTGCACGACACGCTGGCCCACTCATTGGCGGCGCTTTCCGTGCAACTGGAGGCCCTCCGCACCTTGCTGACCCACGATCCCGCAGCGGCTCAGGACGCATTGAACGGGGTCACGACCCTGGCCCGAAACGGGCTGGAGGAGTCGCGGCAAGCCATCCAGGCCCTGCGCACCGATCCACTGAAGACGACGGGTCTGGTCGGTGCGCTGAGGAACACCCTCCAGGCTTTCCAGGCGCGGACCGGCGTGCGGACTAACTTGATCGTAGCCGGCCACGAGCCTGACCTGACGGATGAAGAAGCCCAGGCCCTGTTCCGCATCGCTGAGGAGGCCCTGACCAACGTGGAGCGTCACGCTGCCGCGCAACGGGCTACGGTACGCCTGGCCTTTGGCAACGACCGCATTGACCTGGTGATCCAGGACGACGGCGTAGGCTTTGATCCCGCTACCGTGGACCCCGACCACTACGGCCTGACCGGTATACGAGAGCGGGCGGCCATGATCGGCGCAACACTCAAGGTGCACAGCCGTCCCGGTGGCGGGACCAGGATTTGGTGTTCGCTGGAGAGGTGAGGCAAAATGGGCCAGGCGGGAGGTCTAAAATGCCTCCCGTTCTTGCTTTTCGGATTGGGCATCGCACTGTGTGTCCTGATTGCCCTCTCTTCCCCCCCATGCTTCCAGAGGTTTTGCGCTTCTGGCCCCAGTGGTATATAATGTATCAGGCTTGGCAGAAGCAATTAAGAGTTTCTATCGGAGGAGTGCTTTGTCATGGTGCGTAACCGATCCATCAAAGGGGGTACGAAAATGCAACCGACTGTACAAACTGAAACCCTGGAACAGCCTATGACGTTGACCGAGATCGTTCCTGCTGTCCGTATGTTGCCTGCATTCGACAAGCTCAGGCTCATCCGCATTCTAGCTGAGGAACTTGAAAGCGCCAAGGAAATCTTTCCCTTCGAGTCTGGCAAAACCTATTACCTGCCAACGCCTTACAAGTCTTATGGCGCGGCCGCGATCCTGGCCGAGGCTATGGTCACCTACCAGGAGGAGAGCAACTGAACGCGATGCGGTTTCGATGTCTGTTTCTACCGTTCTCAACTCGAATTCGAGGTCAAACCGAAGTCGCACTGAGTTTGGATGTGCCGCCCAATACACGCTGGTGTGTCCTGAAGCTGTCGTCTGCTAGTTGGTGCGAGTCCAACTGTGGTAACTGCCAGGAGGCCACGTAGCAGGCATCCAGTGCAGCCGGGTGACTGGCTGTGCTGAAGCGTTGTATCCCCCTGAGAAAGGGGGGCAAGACCGCAGCCCGTAACATGAAGTGAATGGCGAAGCAAAGCTTCGCACAGCAGCGTCGAAATGTTAGCCCCGAAAAGGGAACAAGGGAGAGCCGAGCTTTTCATGCGAAGTGAAGGCCATGGAAGCGGCGAAGAACCCTTCGACAGCCCTTCGACGGGGCTCAGGACAGGGCTCAGGGTAGGCTCTGGAAGAGCAGCACCGGAGAGATCTCCGGCGTAGGGAGAGCGGGATGTTGGGACAGTCGAGGAGGGGCGTGCGATTGATGTAGAGGGAGATATCGAACATTGGACGAGCAGTGGAAAAGGGAGCGCGGCTCAAGTCCGTGCTCCTTTTTGGCGTGCTCCGTTCCAGGTGGTATAATCTGTATCTGCACCCCGCTGTGAAAAGGTGACCGTTGGGGCGCCTTTAGATTGGCATTACATAAAATGACTTCAAAATAGATAGGAGCGCAATCTACCATGATTCGATTGACAAAATACCTGAAACCTTATCTGACAATGATCCTGCTCGCCATTGTTCTGTTGTTTGCGCAAGCAAACTTCGATCTGGCGCTACCTGATTATCTCTCTCGGATCGTCAACATTGGCATCCAGCAGGGCGGTGTGGAAAACGCTGTACCGGTTGCGATCCGCCAGAGTGAGATGGACAAGCTCATGATCTTTATGAGTGCTGAGGATAAAACGGCCGTGCGCGGTGGTTACACCCTGGTGGATCAGGATTCGCCTGACTATGACGCCGCTGTTCGAGACTATCCCATTCTGAAAGAAGAACCGATCTTTGTCCTGAATGAGGTTGGCGGGGCAGAGGCCGCTTTGCTTACAGCCCGTTTGAATCCCGTGATGGGCAAAGCAGTCCTGGTCGTGTCCAGTATCGAGCAAATGATGGCTGATCCATCCAGGGCCGCAGAAATGGGTGGGGACTTCGGGTTCGACCCAAGTATGATCCCACAAGGTATGGACGTTTTTGCCCTTTTGGGACGACTGCCTGCCGCTCAGCTAGAGCAAATGACCGACGTTGTCAGCCAGCGATTTGGAACGCTTGGGGACAGCATGATCATTCAGGCGGCGGTGGGCCCCGTCAAGGCAGAGTACGAGGCTCTTGGCATGGATACGGACAAGCTACGGAGCAACTACATCCTGCGCGTCGGCGGCTTTATGCTTCTACTGACCTTGCTTTCCGGTGTCTGTATCATCACCGTCGGCTATCTGTCGGCCAGGACGGCGGCCGGGGCGGCACGCGACATACGCCGGGATGTATTCCGCAAAGTCGAAAGCTTTTCCAACACCGAGTTCAACACCTTTTCCACTGCGTCGCTGATCACTCGCTCAACCAATGACGTCACTCAGATCCAGATGGTGGTTATCCTGATAGTGCGCCTGGTCTTTTACGCGCCCATCATGGGCGTAGGCGGTGTCATACGGGCGGTCGGCAAGGGCGGGTCTATGTGGTGGATCATCGCCGTGGCGGTGATGGTGCTGATCGGCCTGGTCCTGATCGTCATTTCGATCGCCCTGCCCAAGTTCAAGATCATCCAAAAACTGATAGACCGCATAAACCTGGTGGCCCGTGAAAACCTGTCAGGCGTGATGGTCATCCGGGCGTTCAACATGCAGGCGTTCGAGGAGAACCGCTTTGACAAGGCCAACCTCGACCTGACCGCTGTCAGCCTGTTTATCAACCGGTTGATGGTGATCATGATGCCGCTGATGATGCTCATCATGAACGGGCTAGCTATGGCCATCATCTGGGTCGGTGCTCACCAGGTGGCCGAGGCGAACATGCAGGTTGGCGATATGATGGCCTTTATTCAGTACGCCATGCAGATCGTGATGTCATTCCTGATGCTGACCATGCTGTTTATTTTTCTGCCGCGCGCCTCGGTGTCGGCTGACCGTATCGCCGATGTGCTAGAGACTGATCCTGTGATCCGGGATCCCGAACAACCAAAACAGTTTTCTGGCTCATCCCAGGGACTGATCGAGTTTCGTGACGTATCATTCCGGTATCCTGGTGCGCTAGAAAACGTGCTGTGCAACATCACCTTTACGGCCGAGCCCGGACAGACCACCGCTTTTATCGGTTCAACAGGCTGTGGAAAATCAACCCTCATTGACCTGATCCCCCGTTTCTACGATGTGACCGAGGGCGCCGTCTACGTGGATGGCATAGATATCCGCCAGGTTACCCAGCACGACCTGCGCGATAGGATCGGCTACATTCCACAAACCGGCACCCTGTTCGCTGGCACCATCGAAAGCAACCTGCTGTACGCCGACGAGAACGCCAGCGCCGAAACGGTGCGGGAAGCGGTCGCCATTGCACAGGCGAGCGAGTTCATCTTTGACAAGCCCGAGGGTTTGAACGCCGAGATATCTCAAGGCGGTACGAATGTGTCGGGGGGGCAGAAACAGCGGCTGTCCATCGCCCGCGCCCTGGTCAAGAAACCCCCGATTTACATCTTTGACGACAGCTTTTCGGCCCTGGATTTCAGGACCGACTATGCCCTGCGGGCAGCGCTCAAGGAGAAAACCGGCCAGAGCACCGTGCTGATCGTGACCCAGCGTGTGTCCACGATCAAAAATGCGGATCAGATCATAGTACTCGAAAAGGGCCGGGCCGTTGGCAAGGGCACACACCACCAACTGATGGATAGCTGCGAAACCTACCGGGAAATCGCATTGTCACAGTTGAGTTTGGAGGAACTGGCATGAGCATGCACAACAACAGATCGAGTAATCGAGAATCCGGGCCACCGGTTGGCCCTGGAAGCAGGCGTGGACCGATAGGCCACCGCGGCCCTATGGCCATGATGATGAAAGGTGATAAGGCCCGCGATTTCAAGGGCACCATGGCCAAACTGGTCGAATATCTGGGCAAGTATAAAGTGACCGTGCTGATCGTACTGGTGTTTGCGGTTGCCTCTACTGCTGCCAGTATCGCCGGCCCCAAGATCCTGGGCAAGGCCACCACCAGACTGTTTGAGGGTGTGCTGGCTCAACTGAGTGGAACCGGTGAGGTTGACTTTGAATATATCGGCCGAATACTGCTGCTTACGCTCGGCCTGTACTTGCTGTCAGCCCTCTTTAGCTACGTCCAGGGTTGGATCATGGCTGATGTTTCCACCAACATCGCCTACCGATTTCGCAGGGATATTTCTGAAAAGATCAACCGCCTGCCGCTCAAATACTTCGACGGCACCACCCACGGCGAGGTGCTCTCTCGTATCACCAACGACGTGGATACCGTCAACCAGACGCTGAGCCAGAGCCTCACCCAGATCATCACGTCGGTGGTAACGGTGATCGGCGTGCTGGTCATGATGTTCTCCATCAATTGGCTGATGACCCTGGTGGCGCTTACGATCATCCCGTTTTCGGTGGTGGTCGTGGCTCTGATCGTCAAGCAGTCGCAAAAACACTTCAAGCGGCAGCAGGACTATTTGGGGCACGTCAACGGGCACGTGGAAGAAATGTACGGCGGCCACATCGTGATGAAAGCCTTTAATGGCGAAGAAAAGAGCATCCAACAATTCGACCATTTCAACGACGCCCTCTATGATTCGGCCTGGAAATCCCAGTTCCTATCTGGCCTGATGATGCCGATCATGACGTTCGTTGGCAACCTGGGCTACGTGGGGGTGGCCGTTCTGGGTGGCTGGCTGGCGATCAGAAACGCCATCACCGTTGGCGATATCCAGGCATTTATCCAGTATGTTCGCTCGTTCACCCAACCCATCCAGCAGCTCGCCAATATCTCGAACGTGCTTCAGCAAACCGCCGCGGCCGCTGAACGGGTGTTTGAGTTCCTCGATGAAGGCGAGGAGGTCGCTGAAACGGCCGCCCCGGTTAGACTGGACCAGGTAGCGGGTCAGGTTGAGTTCCGAGACGTACAGTTTGGATACGACCCGAAGAAGGTAGTCGTCAACAAGTTTAGCGCGGCTGCCCAACCGGGCCAGAAGGTCGCCATCGTGGGACCGACCGGCGCCGGCAAGACGACGATGGTCAAACTGCTCATGCGTTTCTACGACCTGAACAGCGGGGCGATTCTGGTGGACGGTCACGATATCCGCGATCTCACCCGCCACGACTTGCGCAAGATGTTTGGCATGGTGTTGCAGGATACCTGGCTCTACAATGACAGCATCATGGAGAATATCCGTTACGGCCGGCCGGGGGCGACCGATGAGGAGGTGATCGAGGCGGCCAAGACTGCGCACGTAGACCATTTCGTGCGCACCCTGCCCGAAGGCTACAATATGGAGCTCAACGAGGAGGCATCGAACGTTTCGCAGGGTCAGAAGCAGCTTCTGACCATCGCCCGCGCCGTTCTCGCTGATCCCAGGATGCTCATTCTGGATGAAGCCACCAGCTCAGTTGATACCCGCACCGAGGTGCTGATCCAGCAAGCGATGGACAAGCTGATGGAGGGCCGCACCAGTTTTATCATCGCCCATCGCCTGTCCACCATCCGCAACGCTGATGTGATCCTGGTCATGAATGAGGGTGATATTGTAGAGAGCGGCAAGCATGAGGAACTACTTGAGCAGGGTGGCTTTTATGCCGAACTGTACAATAGTCAGTTTCAAATTGCCAGATGAACTAAAAACTGGGGCCAGGATTTGGTGTTCAGTGGAGAGGTGACGCAAAATGGGTCAAGCGGGAGGTCTAAAATGCCTCCCGCTTTTGCTTTTCGGGCTGGGCATCGTACTGGTGGTTGACTTGCAGGGGCTTCTGCTGTATAATACCGAGTGACAAGGGATGCCCCACAAGTTTTCGCGGAAGGCCCTTTTTCAAACAAGATTCCCTTTGTGTCGGAGTTGTGTGGATGACAAATCAAGCAATTTCTCACGACTACCAAGAGGAAACCGCTGAAGCCAAAGCCCGTTTGTTTCAAGCCTTGCCCCTGGCTGAGCGCATGGAACTGCTGTGCCTCTTCACGGATTTGATATTGACCGTTAACCCGCATATTGTGGAGCAGAAAGATGCTCAACCGCTTGCAGGGCGTGTTCGCGTCCTTACGCCGGCATGACGTCAAGTATGTTGTTATCGGTGGTATCGCGGCGGTGCTGCACGGCGTGCCCCGCGCCACTTTTGATCTGGACCTTCTCATCGAAGCCACGCCGGAGAATGCCCAACGTCTATTGGACGCACTGCTAGACGAAAGATTCGGCACTGCCGCGCTTACTTCAGCGCAAGATGTATTGGCCCACGAAATCACGGTTTTCAAAGACTGGGTGCGGATTGATGTCCAAACGAGTACCCCCGGCTTAGTTTTCGAGACCGCGTGGCAACGCCGTGTAACGATGCTGTACAAAGGACAAGAGTTCTACGTGGTATCCAAAGCGGATCTGATAGCTTCCAAACGGGCGGCGGGACGGGAGCAGGATCTGGAAGACGTGCGCCTTCTGGAATTGGACAAGGGAGAAGCAAAGCGGGAGGTCTGAAACGCCTCCCGCTTTTGCTTTTCGGGCTGGGCCTTGTACTGGTGGTTGACCTGCAAGGGCTTCTACTGTATAATATCAAGCAACAAGAGATGTCCACTTCTGTCCCGTTGTGGCAAGTTTGCTAGACGGACGAGATTTCTGGACAATACACCCTACGAGGGTGTCTACGATGTCCAGATAATAAGAGTTAAATCCGACGCACTCTTCCTCGCCCCCCCTCCATCCTTTCATTCCCTCCCCCGTCTCTCCGCCTCCCGCTCCTCCATCGCCTGCCGCCGCCCAAATAGACCCAACCCCGCCAGTCGTGGATCAGAGGCCAGAGATGATCTCCAGTCACTGCCTGCTGCCACCACACTGGCCACCGCAGAGCGTAGGGGATCATGAACGCCACCAAGTAGATCCCCGCCGACAACGCCCCGGCCAGGGCCGCCTTTCGTCGCCGGGGGAGGATAGAACGGCGCTCGCCGGCCATCGTCGGGCTTCGCTCCGCTCCGCCCTCCCGGCTCGCGCCGAGGGCTCCCTTTGGGACGGCCGACCCCTGACCTTCCGCTTTCCTTTTTGACGTCCCGTCCCAAACGTGCTATAATCTCTGCAGCAACCAAACATGAAAAAAGCCACGCGGCTTTCACCAGCCCGAGGCTCTGACCCTAGCGCGGTGCAGGCGCCAAGGCATCCTCATTCTACCACACCCGCCTACACGACACAAGAGATATGTCGTCTGGCCTTCTCTGACAACTGCCACGTTCGCGGGAGGAGGCGAGCTAGAGCCAATGCGATGCAGGACTTTGCAAAGACAAGACAAGGAGAAAATACGATGTCACTCCGGTATGCGGTGGAAAAGCTTCACATCGCCACGTCCATGTTAGCAACGGGGCAAGGAGCCATTACAGAAAGGCTTTGGGAGGTCTGGAGGGATAGTGGCCTGCTGATGGTAGATAAGGGTGACGTTCCACAAGAATTCTCCGAGGATCTTCAACAGGTGCAGGAAGGGCTAAAGCATCTGCAATCTGGTGCTCTGACAACCACGGAGGCCTGTTCAGACCTGGCAAGGAGGATTTTTGCCCTCTACGACGACATCTGCAGAGTTGACGCCCAAAAGGGCATGTCAGATCTTTACCAGGAGCCATGAAGGTATTCGGCGTTCCTGCTCAATTCACTGACCAGGGCATTCGTACAGCACCTTCAGACGAGCTTACTCACAAGCGTGCCAAATGAGTGGCATTCTTGTTTGAGAGTACCAGCACCAATGTGCTTGGTCTGCTTAACGAAGCTGTCCCTGGTATCTCAAACTTGGCAAAGAAACCCTACAAAGAGATATGAGTTAATGCGTGATTTGTAGATTGGCTTGCGGTCTACCAGCGCATGAAGCCGACCTTGCTGTCGAGAGTTTTCGTGAAGGTGTTTTCGGTTTTTGAGTGTTTTGCGTCCAGTTTGGCCACACTGCGCCAGCCGCCCGGCGGCTGATGCGCGATCCGTTGGGCGCAGAAGATTTCAGCATAAATTCTGAAGATGGAAACAATCCCTCGCACACACTTTTACAGATCTTTTATTGAGATAGTTGAAAAGCAATGGCTATCTGCCAAGGCAAACAGGGAGAAATTACCTGAATTGTTTGACCAATTATCAAAACTTAAAGGCGATGATGCTACATATTTTAAAATGACGCAAATCAATCCTATTCAAGAAGAAATAAATTCATGCTCTTGTATAGTAGTAGTTTTATCTGCTCTTGCTCTTGAGGGCTATATTTACGATTATGCTGCACGAAACCTTTCGGATAGTTTCGCAGATGACATTGATAAACTTGACGCAGTTAGTAAGTGGTTGGTTATTCCTCAATTGGTAACAGGGAAAAAATTCCCCAAAGATGGGAAAGCTTTTCAATTATTGAAACAACTTGTAAGTGATAGAAATTATTTAGCCCATCCAAAATCAGCGCCACATTTAGTTTTCGACCAAAAAAACAAAAATTGGGATGTTAGCGGCAAGGCACAGCATATGCGAGAGTTTTCCAATTCCCTCTTTGATAAAGCCCAAAATGCCATAAAAGCTCTTGATGAACTTGCGTTGGTTATGGAAAAACTCGACCCAAATGAGTTTGCTTCCTTCCATCTGATGAGAATGGTTGGAAGGAGAAAAGCACAGGCGGAGAAATATGGCGTCTGAAAAACTGCGCCCAACACAGCGTGCACTGGACGGCGGGGATTCGTCGCTGTTTTCAAGCATTTTTCTGGCTTTGAGTTTTTTCTGCTCCCCAAGCATTATCCACGTCCGCCCCGCCGCCAGTAACGCATCCCGTTAGGCAGCTGAACATTCCCCACCCTCTCAGGCCCAATTCTGGCCACACTGAAAAGGCAACCGAAAGCAGAGCGGGAGGTCCTGAAAATGCCTCTCGCTTTTGCTTTTTGGGTTGGGCATCGTGCTGGTGGTTGACTTGCAAGGGCTTCTAGCGTATAATATCAAGCAACACGGGATGTCTCACCGGTTTCCGCAAAAGCCCTGTTTGGGTATTAAGATATCCACCTAATATCCCAAATCGGGTGACTAGGTGGGCGGGTGTCCAGACAATAAGAGTTAGGCTGCACAATCGCTATAGGAGAGAGGATTAGATGGAAGCGAAATCAAGAAGTGTGAGATCATACTTGAGATTTATGCTTAAGTCACCGATTAACGCTTGGTGGGTAACGGCTACATTTGTGATAGAAGTGCTGGGCATTGTTCTCCCCTTTGTTCTCCTGAGTGATACTATTACTCTCTCCAGGCTATGGTTGATAATACTGCTTTTACCGACTGCCTTTTTGGTGTCCTTCAGCATTCTTGTCGCCGCAGTAGTTCTTTTCAAAGGGTGGGAGATTTTTTCTGAAACCTATGATCAAGTTCGTGTTCTGGATATCATACGGGTCGAAGGTGAGCAAGTATTCCTCCTAGAAGGTATACGAAGCTTCAAAGATGGTTCAGTCTTCGAGATTTACTACCAAACAATCCGGTCTGTAGAAGTATCGCTTGGCCTGGTAAAAACGGTACATCAGCAGGAAGATGGCATAGTTCAAGCAAAACTGCTTTGGATCAAGCCCGGTCGGTTGCGCGACATTGAGACAAACAAGGTGCTAAAGCGGAATCTCATCATACGCCGAACCCTAAGTAGCGACATTGTATCGAGATGGATCACCAATGAAGCAAACATAAAGCTTGAGTTGCACAAACGGGGGATTGAAGAATGAACACCCATCCCAAGGCATTTGTCAGCTATAGCCATGCCGACCGCGATATCGCCACACGTGTTGCAGAGAAACTCCGATCTGGCGGAATCGAAGTCTGGTTCGATAAGTGGGAGATTTTGCCAGGAGATTCTCTGATTCGTAAGATCTTTGAGGAAGGACTTTCAGGAGCGGACGCCTTCATTGTCTTACTCTCGCGAAACAGTGTTGAATCGCGTTGGGTGCAACAAGAACTTGATGTTGCTTTCATAAGCAAAATCGAAGGAGTGACTCGTGTCATTCCAGTACTGGTTGATGATGTCCAAGTTCCTGATCATCTCCGTACACTGAGATGGGTAGACATGAGCCGAGACTTCGACGAGGCGATTCGTGAGTTGCAGAGGGCCATATTCCAAGTGTATGAGCGCCCCCCTATAGGCCAACCTCCAGACTTCGTGCAAAGGGGATTAGCGTCTATTGGAGGGCTTTCTCCGATTGCAACAGCACTAGGCTTATTTCTTGTTTCCACTGGAGAACCTGACAGAGGACGGGAAGAGAGCTTCAGTGCTGCAAGGCTATCCGAGGAAATGGGACTCTCTCCAGAAGAAACAGATGATGCAGTAGATGAACTGGAAAGTCTTGGCCTTGTGAAAACGCTGAACTACCTTGGGACCTTTCCATTTTCACATGGCGATGTCACGCCTACATATGCCCTATTCTTGCACTTTCAAGGCGAAGGATTCGACTACAACCCAGAAGAAGATATCAAATCTGTGGCATCTGCGATCGTGGCGCAAAAACAGATCGACGGCAATGGACTGGCGGAGCATACTGAGTTATCCCCCCTTCGTATCAACCGAGCTGTTGGATACCTGAAAGACTATGGCCTCATCAGAGTGATTCAGGCATTGGGAACGGCTCCCTACGACTTTGACATAGTAGAGGCGACAGGAGCTACAAGACGCTTTGTTGCGGAAAAATGCAAATAGTACTCTGACGAGGTGCGGCCCAACCACCGCATGGTGTGTCCTGAAGCTGTCGTCCGCTAACCGGTGGAAGTCCGGTCGTGACTTCGACAGGCTCCGTCCAGGGGTAACTGTCAGGAGGTCACGTAGCAGGCAACCAATGAGGTCTCACGGGGTCAGTGGTCCACAACCATTGTAATCGCTGAAAGTACGGTTCAAGGTGGCGGGGGATGGAAACCGGGATATGGTAGAGGTACTGAGGCACTCTCAGAGGAAACGGAGAGCAAACTGGGCGGCCCTACCTGAGTTCCAGGCGCCATCCCCTGACTCTACCAACGGACCGCGCTCCGCGCGCGCAAATCGGCGGCCAAACGCGCATTGTAGTTAGTCTTGTAGCGAAGGTGCTCACCACGCGCCCGCGCGGTGGCTGAACCTACCGTTATGCGGCGGCGTCACGGGCCTAAGGCGTAGCACTCAACCGATGGGGGATTATACATGTAGATATGGATGAAATGGCAGCGGCTTACGAGCAATTGACACAAAGATTCGTTCAATGGGCTCAGACTGAGGACAATATCCGCGCCGCAGTCGTTATCGGCTCACGAGCGCGGCTTGATCATCCTGCGGACGAATGGTCTGACCTGGATGTACTCATCTTTGCGAGTGACCCAGAACCCTATTGGGCGACAAGCAACTGGCTTCACCATGTAGGCAACCCGTGGCTGACCTTCGTAGAGCCGACTCCCGACGGTAGTGGTTTTGAGCGGCGGGTCTTGTTCGAAGGGGGATTGGATGTAGATTTCGTTCCAGACCTTGTCGCTGACCTTCAAGCGATGTTGGATCAGGGCTTTCCGCCAGATATTGCCGATATGATTCACCGTGGTATACGCTTCTTGGTGGATAAGGATGGCTTTTCAGAGCGACTCCAGGGTATCAAGATCGATCCGCCTCTCTATTCCCCGCCGACCGAATCCGAGTTTCTCAATTTGGTGAATGACTTTTGGTATCACACGGCTTGGACTGGGAAGCACCTGCGCCGTGGAGAACTATGGTGGGCGAAGTCCTGTTGTGATGGCTACCTTAAGCATTTGCTGCACCAAATGATGGAATGGCACACGCGTGTATCCAGGGGTGAGGGGGTAGATACTTGGATGCGAGGGCGGTTCCTGGAAGAATGGGCCGATGCACGGGCAGTGGAATCCTTGCCAGTAGTCTTTGCTCACTACGACGAAGAAGATGTATGGCGGGCGTTGATGGCGACGATGGAGCTATTTCGTTGGTTAGCGGCTGAGACAGCAGACCTGTTGGGATATTCGTATCCCTCCTTTGGCGAAGAGCGTGCAGCAGCATTCGTACAGGGGCTATTCTCGGGGAGAACGCATCCATAGGCCGCCGCATAACAAGTCGCTCTGCGATCCGTTCGCTCGAAACCACGCACTGCGATTCGTTCGCCCAAAGCGTAGGGTATGAGCGGGGAAGCTCGCAGGTTAGTTTGGTCGAACCTTATACAACTGTGTGTCCATGTAGGTGCGACAGGTCGCTGGGCGAGAGGATAAGGCATGATTAAATACAAGAAGGTCACAAGAACTACCGAAGAGATCTCCTCTGTCAAATGCGACAAATGTGGAAAAGAGTATGATGCAGGCGATTTCGAAGTGCAGGAGTTTCACCATATCAGCTTTTGCGGCGGTTACGCTTCTGTGTTTGGGGATGGAACTCAGGTTGAGTGTGACATCTGCCAACATTGCCTGTATGAGATGATAGGTGAATTTTGCAGATGCAAGGAAGCAACATAACAACTCGCAGGGTCAGTGAGGAATTGTATTTCAAGCGGTTTGGAAGGACCCAGCCGGATGAAGTCAGAAGCATTGAGCGCATCCTGGCCGAGCGCGAACGGAAGAAAGCAAGGCGCACAGAACGCCCACCAACGGAGCAGTGAAGCCTGGGTTTGGACATGGTTGATTTGAAGGCTTTCAGCAAGTACATTTTATCTTTCTTCAAGACCAACTGGACGTTGGAGGACTACCCGGTCCGATTCCGGCATTTTCGGGTTGACGAATCGGGAGCCAGGCGGAGACTAACGCCTGTCCCGTGGATGGCACGGGTGATCAACTGGCCGCTGATGTTCGGTCACGGCCAGACGAAAGAAGAAGCCTACGCGGAGGTGTTGTTATGGTAACAGAAGCTCAGGTTCGGTTGCGGAGTGTGACCAAGACCTATCAAATGGGCGAGGTGCAGGTTCACGCCCTGCGAGGCTTGGACCTGGAGGTGCAAGAGGGCGAGGTTGTGGTCATTGTTGGCCCTTCTGGGTCGGGCAAGACGACCACGCTGAACCTGCTCGGTGGGCTGGACTCCCCCACCAGCGGGGAGTTGATCGTGGCCGGGACGGACATTGCCGCTTACGACGAAAACCGGCTGACTGCCTACCGCCGCGAGAAGATTGGCTTTATCTTCCAGTTCTTCAACCTGTTGCCCACCCTGACGGCCCGCGAAAACGTCGAGTTCGCCCTGGAGCTGGTGGAGAAGGACGGACACAAGGTCCGCCAGCGAGCTCTCGAGTTGCTGGAGAAGGTCGGGTTGAGCGAGCGAGCGGACCACTTTCCCAGCCAACTGTCGGGCGGCGAGCAGCAGCGCGTGGCCATCGGCCGGGCCCTGGCCAAGGACCCGCTCATTCTCCTGGCCGACGAGCCGACCGGCAACCTCGACTTTCGCATGGGACAGAAAGTGCTACGCGTGATGCAAGACCTCAATCGCCAGGAAGGCCGCACGGTGATCGTGGTGACGCACAACACCGCCATCGGTAAGATGGGGCACCGGGTGGTGCATCTGCACGATGGGCAGGTGGCCCGCGTCGAGGTCAACGAGCAGCCGCTCGAAGCCGAACAGATTGAGTGGTGACGCCATGAACATGAAAAAGATCAACCTTAAACTCTGGCGCGATATCCGTCAGCAAAAGTGGCAGTTCTCGGCGCTCGCCTTGATCATCCTCCTGGGCGTGCTCAGTTACGGCGGCATGATGGGGATGATAGACGACGTGGAAAAGTCACTCGATCACACGCTGGATGAGTTACGCTTCCAGGATTTCGTGGTCGCCTTCGAGGGTACCGCTCCAGAGAGTGTGGTGCAGGAAGTGGCCGGCCTGGATAACGTGCAGGCGGTGACGGGGCGGCTGGTGATAGACACCGGTCTGTACGTCAGTGAGGACACCCAGGCCCACGCTCGACTGATTGGCGTGCCCATCGCTGCCCAGCCAGCGGTGAACCAACTCTATATCAAGCAGGGCCGCTATTTGCAGGAGGGAGATGGGCTGGTGGCCGTGTTGGATCATCACTTCGCCGACTATTACGGCTACGGCCCCGGCACGATGCTCCACCCCATCGTCAACGGTGAGCGCCTGAACGTTACGGTCGTGGGGGTGAGCGTCAGCCCGGAGTATCTGATGGCTGTGTCCTCTGCAGAAAACCTCTTGCCCTCGCCCAGCGGTTTCGCCGTGTTGTTCATGCCCCAGGGGGAGTTGCAACAACTCATTGGTGCAGAGGGAACCATCAACGAACTGAATGTGCTCCTCAAGGAACATTCGCCGGATCAGGTTGACCAGGCTATCGCCCAGGTCAGGAAGGCGGCGGGTGATGCAACCGTCCACTCGGTGGTCAAGAGGGCCGACAATCCATCGTATAGCCTGTTGATGCTGGACCTGGAAGGTGGCCGGGAGATGATGGGCATGATTCCTTCCATGTTTCTTATCATCGCGGCCATGTCCATCTACGTCTTCCTCAGCCGCATGGTGCAGGCGCAGCGGTCGCAGATCGGCGTGCTCAAGGCCCTGGGCTACAGCCAATGGGCGGTGATGCGTTATTACCTCTTCTTCTCCGCCATCGTTGCCGCGGTCGGCTCGGTGATCGGGGTTGTCCTGAGTTACCCGGTCGGGAAGGCCTTTGTCCAGGCCTATGCCGGTGAGTTCGGGTTGCCGTTCGTCACTGCCAGGTTTCACCTGGGCGCATCTATCGAGGCGATTGGCATCACCCTCTTTGCCTGCCTCCTGGCCGGCCTGTTTCCGGCTCGCGCTTCTGCCAGGATAGCCCCGGCCCAGGCGATGCGCTTCGATCCCTCGGCAGCGCTGGTCAAAGGCTCCGGCCCCCTTCTGGAGCGGGTTCTGGGCCTCGTCTTTCATCTGAGCATGACCACCAGAATCGCCTTGCGCAACCTCTTTCGCAACCGGCGGCGCACGTTGACCACGGCCCTGGGCTTTATCTTCGCCTTCATCGTCCTGCTGGTCTGCTGGTCCATGTTCGACGGCATGGGCCACATGCTGGATGTCCAGTTCCGCCAGACAGATCGGTGGGACTTGCAGGCGCTGTTCTCACAGCCTCAATCCAGCGCGCTGATAGATCAGGTCAAGGGCTGGCCGGGCGTGAAGGCGGCTGAGCCGGTGTTCCAGATGCCGGTTACGCTCAAGTCGGCGACGGTGACGAAGGATGCCTTCCTGATCGCCATCGCGCCCGATGCCACATTGCACGGCTTTCAGTTGCCCAGAGGCAAAACGCCAGCCGAAGTGCTGGCGCCAGGCCATGCCCTGTTATCTTCCAGCCTGGGCGAAAAACTGGGGGTGAAGACGGGAGATGAGATCACCCTCCAAATCCCTCTGGGTTCGCAGGGGGTGATCGTGGATACCAGCAGCGGCGAGGTGATGAGTCCTGGGGTGTACGTCAGCCTGGCCTGGCTGCAAGAGAAGGCCGGCGGCATGGCGGTGTTCAACGGCCTGCTGCTGCGGGTGGATAGTGGGCAGCGGCCAAACGTCAGGAAGATGCTCTACCAGGTGCCGGGGGTGGCCAGTGTGGACCTCAAGCAGGAGGTTGCCACGGGCTGGCAATCGCTCATGGGGTTGTATTACGTGATGATGGGCACCTTTCTGATTTTTGCCCTGGTGATCGCTGGGGCGGTCATCTTCAACACCATGACGGTCAATGTGCTGGAGCGCCAGCGGGAGATCGCGACCATGCGCGCCCTGGGCCAGAGCCGGGGCCGTTTGCGGGGCATGATCACCCTGGAGAATGTAGTCATTGGGCTGCTGGCGTTGGTGCCGGGATTGGTGCTGGGGTCGGTGGCCACCTACTATTTCTTCCAGGTTTTCAACTCTTCGGCTGATTTCAACATGCCGTACTACATCTCCCTGCAAAGTTACATCATCGTCACCCTCCTCATCTTTGCCACCGCGCTCCTATCTCAGTTGCCGGCCATGCGGCGGGTGAACCGGATGAACCTGGCCGAGGCGACGAAGGTAATGACCTAACTTCTGCTTGACATTTCTGACCTTCAGAACTGTCGGCAGTGATAAATTGAAAAACAACTTTATGCGAAAGGAAGCCAGGCAAAAGGAGTGTCGCCATGAGTGTCATCGAAGTCAACCATCTGACCAAGTATTATGGCAAAGCGCGGGGCATCATTGATGTCTCATTTCACGTGGATGAGGGGGAGATTTTTGGTTTCATCGGGCCGAACGGGGCGGGCAAATCAACCACGATCCGATTGCTCCTGTCCCTGATTTATCCCACCAGCGGCAGTGCCACCATCTTTGGCCAGGACTGTATCAAGTATGGGCCTGAGCTCAGACAGGAAATCGGATATTTGCCCTCCGAAGTTTTTTACTACGAGCGGATGAAGGTCATTGACCTGCTCAAATATTCGGCCAGTTTTTACGACAAAGACTGCACGCAGCGCATGCATGAATTGGCCGAGCTGATGGAGCTGGAGCTGCATCGCCGCATCGAAGACCTCTCTTACGGCAACAGAAAGAAAGTGGGCATTGTGCAGGGGCTCTTGCACCAGCCCAAACTGCTTTTCCTTGACGAACCCACCGCCGGCCTCGACCCGCTCATGCAGCGAAAATTCTTCCAACTCATCCGCGAGGAGAATCAACGCGGGGTGACGGTCTTTTTCTCATCGCACATCCTGGGCGAAGTGCAACGCCTGTGCGGCCGCGTAGGCATCATCAAAGAGGGCCGGATCATTGAAATCGCAGATATTCATACCCTGCAACAGAGCAATTACAAAAAAGTGAGAGTGGAGGCCAACGATCTCGATGCCGCCTATTTTGACCTCCCCGGCGTGATCAATCTGGAGCACCACAATGGCGTAGTTCGCTTCTTCTACAAGGGCGACATCAATACAGTCATGCACAAGATCGGCGCACTAACGGTCTCCGATGTGACCATTGAGGAGCCCACTTTGGAAGAGATCTTTATGCACTATTACGAGTAGGTGATGACCATGCGTATGAACATTTTCCAGCAAGAGTTCAAAATGCACTTGAGATCCGTGATCACCTGGTCGGTGGCGGTGGCAGCGTTGATATTGGTCTGTGTTTCGCTGTTCTCCTCTTTTGCCAAAGATGCAGAGCTTCTGAATGAAATGATGGCCAATTTCCCGGAAGAGCTGCTCACCGCCTTTGGCCTGAACGGCATGGACCTCTCGACGGTTCTGGGCTATTTCGGCTTTGTCTTTCTCTTTGCCCAGATATGTCTGGCGATCCAGGCTGCGAATTACGGATTTTCGTTGGTCTCTATCGAAGAGAGAGAATGGACGGCCGATTTTCTGTTGGTCAAACCTGTGGGGCGCACCCGGATCCTGACCAGCAAATTGCTCGCCGCGCTGAGCGGCTTGACCATCACCAATATCGTCGTCTGGATCAGCAGTTTTGGCTTTATCAATTTGTTCAAAGGGGACAGGACGTATGAAACCAACCCCCTGCTGTTGTTGCTGCTGAGTATCGTGGTATTCCAACTGTTTTTCCTGTCCGTCGGCCTGGTGGTTTCGCTGTTGGTGAAAAGGATCAGGAGCGTGACGCCCTATTCGATGGCGCTTGGATTTGGGATGTACGTGCTGAGCGTTTTTGGCGACATGCTCGGTGAGAGCGCATTGGAAAAGATCACACCCTTTAAACATTTCGACCCCAATTACATCATCCAACACGGGGCCTATGACGTGCCCCTGGTGCTGATCAGCGTCTCGGTGATTGTGATTTCTCTGGTGGGCAGTTATGTGCTCTATACCAGGCGGGATATCCCTGCTGTGGTGTGAGGGCGTGTCTCAAAAGACTTCGGAAGTCTCAAAGACTTCCGAAGTCTGATTTCTGTGAGGAGGCCAGGAGATGAATATCTTTGTGCGGGAACTGAAGGCAAACCTGAGATCGCTGCTCATCTGGGGCGGCATTGTGATCTTGTTCATGATGATAGCAATGGCCAAGTTTTCCGCCTACGAGGGCAACCCGGAGATGTTGGCGATATTGAACGATATGCCTCCAGCATTGATGTCGGCACTCAATATGCAAGCCTTTAACCTGACCACGATCAGCGGCTTTTTCGGGGTGATGTTCACCTACTTTGCGCTCATCCTGTCCATTGCGGCGGCCATGTGGGGCAGCGACATTATTTCAAAAGAAGAGCGGGACAAAACCGTCGAGTTTTCGCTGACCCTGCCGGTGACCCGCAGCCGCCTGGTGACCGCCAAAACCCTGGCGGCGCTTGTCAATTGCATTGGCTTGCTGCTCATCACCTGGGGCGCTTCTCTCGTCAGCGCGGCCCAATATCAGCCTGACAGCGAATTTTATAGATTTCTGCGCTTGTGTATGCTGGCGCTGTTCATCATGCAGTTGACATTTCTGGCCATCGGCATCTTCCTGGGCTGCGCCATGAAACAGTACAGACGGGCCAGTTCGGTGGCGGTATCCCTGTTGCTGGGAACCTATTTCCTCTCTGTCATTTCTAGTTTGGACAAAGACTTGGAGTTCCTCAAATATCTTTCTCCCTTCAAGTATTTCGATGCGGGTATGCTGCTGCGCGAGTCAAGGATTGATCTGGGCTTCGTATCGCTGTCGCTGGCGATCATTTTGGTGAGCATGGTGGGCGCATATCTGACGTATGCCAGGAGGGACCTGTACATTTAGCTACCTGACACTTTGTTCGTTGAAGTCGCGCCGAATAAGTCAAATTCACTTTTTGTGGGATCCTCCCCTCGTGTACATGGGGGGAGATCGATAAACATAAGCCTTGCCCTTGTTGTTTTTGCCCCTTCCCCTCGCAACAGGTGCGGCGGTCTGGCGTGTATCGGCGATCACCTCACCGTTGAAAACGGCCTTCACATGCTGCGCTCGTGAGTTACACGACACGCTGGCCCATTCATTGAGCGCGCTGACCGTGCAACTGGAGGCCCTCCGCACCCTGCTGACCCACGATCCCGCAGCGGCCCAGGACGCACTGAACGGGGTCACGACTCCATGCGCGTCAAGCTAAGACGGCAGCCTGCGGGAAAATGGTTGCTTGCCAGCTCCGCCGTGGCATAAAGTGCCACGGCTACGAAGCTGCCATCCCGTAAATTTTGGGGGGGTCCTGGGAAAAGAGCATGGCCAGCGCCGGCCGAGTAGGAGCGAAGCGACGTATCGAGGCCAAGCGGGTCCCTCAATAGAGCCGCTCGCTTGATTTCGATACGCTTTGCTACTCAATCGGCGCTCGCTCCCCCAAGTTTTACATACGCCCGTGACCGTGCGCCTGGCCTTTGGCAACAATCGGATTGACCTGGTGATCCGGGACGACGGCGTAGGCTTCGATCCCGCTACCGTGGACCCCGACCGCTACGGCCTGACCGGGATACGAGAACGGGCAGCGATGATCGGCGCAACACTCAAGGTGCACAGTCGTCCTGGTGGCGGGGCCAGGATTTGGTGTTCGCTGGAGAGGTAACGCAAAATGGGTCAAGCGGGAGGGCCAAGACGCCTCCCGCTTTTGCTTTTCGGACTGAGCATCGTAACTGGTGGTTGACCTGGAAGGGCTTCTGCTGTATAATATCAAGCAACGATGAAGACCTGATCGGGGATCTCGACGGTCAAGGGTCCAGTTGTTCACGTGCGGTTGTCGTATCATTTGGCAGACCTCCTGCGGAATTGGGGATCTCTCCCTCACATTGCTATAGGTACCTGCCATATGGCGCAACTATAGTTAGGCCACCTGTCGTTGCACAGAGGAAGGTTAGAGAACACGAATCATGAGCGATGTTCTGGTGCGCATCAAACGGGCGGTGCTGGCGGGGCGTTATGTCTTCAGCGAGAAGGCCCGTCTGGAGATGGAAGCGGACAGCCTTACGGAACTCGACGTGGCTGAGTCCATCCTCAATGCCGTCGCGATTTACAAGAGGCTACGTTCGCGCAGTCCATTTCGCAAAGGAGCCACCGAGTACCTGTACGTTATTCAAAGCACGAACCTGGATGGACTGATGATCTACACCAAGGGTAAGCTCGTGCGCGAAGCGGAGGTGGAGACGTACTATTTCCTCATCTCTTCCAAGAAGGCTTTCTGACGGGAGCGGAGTACCATGATCAAGATTACAGTCTGCCCGTCTTGCGGCGGGGGCAACATCAAGAAAGTACGACAAGACTGGACTGGCGAGTTTCACGGTCAGCTCTATACTGTCCCAGACCTGGAGTTCTACGAATGCCCGGATTGTGGGGAGCGGATTTACGACCGTGAGGCCATGTGGAAGATCGAAGCCTATTCTCCAGCATTTGTCCGGATGCGCGTGGGGGCACAGGTTTGTATAGCGACTAATGCCTGATGAGGTCAGACAAACCCAAGCGCAGGCAGTCTTGTGTGTGGGAGACCATTTCTGTGCCAACAGAAATGGGGTGGCCTAACATTGTGTGGAGCCGACGCCCACCCTTGCGTTTTTTTCAGGGTAGTCGGGCCTGCGGTGGTATCGGTGATTCTGGCGTGCCGTGCCAGCGGGGGCGGGTGGGCACGGCTCACGCTGACCGTTAGGCAGCCGAGGCACCATCACCTTCTCGCCCCCTAGTTCCAGAACGGAGTGCACACATTATGAATATCGGTCTGAGCGAGCTTCTTGTCGTCATCTTGAATCTGGCCCTCCTCCTGGCCATTCCCGTCATAGTGATCCTTTCCGCAGTTCTCCTCTTGCACCGCATTCGCGATCTCGAAGCGCGCGTTGCAAAACTCGAGGACGCAAAGGAAAAGGGAAGTCCACCCGGAAGGCACAAATAGGCTTTCGCCCTTGATATATTCTCTCGGCTGCCTAACACCGCGTGGTGTGTCCTGAAAGCTGTCAACGGCTAGCCGCGGTGCAAGTCCGGTCGTGGTAACTGCCAGGGGGCCACGTAGCAGGCAACCAGTGAGGTCTCACAGGGTCAGTGGCCCACAACCATCGTAATCGCTGAAAGTACGGTTCGAGGTGGTAGGGGATGGAAACCGGGATATGGTAGAGGTAATGAAACTTACTATCTTTGGCGCAACTGGCGCTACAGGCAAGCAACTCATTGAGCAGGCGCTTGCCGCAGGAAACCAGGTGGTTGCCTTCGCTCGCAACCCATCAAAAATCGGCGCGAGTCATGAGCATCTGACGATTGTGCAGGGCGAATTAGCCGACACAGCGGCAATTGAGCGCGCAGTCAGCGGCGCGGATGCGGTCATCAGTGTGCTGGGCCCTCGCCCGCGAGAAGACATCAACAGTAAGCCGCTTACGCAAGGGATGCAAAACATCCTGGCAGCCATGCAGAAAACCAACGTGCGCCGCCTGATTATTTCATCCACCCCGAGCGCCAGTGACCCAAACGACTTGCCTGATTTTAAATTCAAGGTTTTGGTTGCCATTGTCAAATCCGCAATGCGCCCTGCTTATGAAGAAATCGTTAGCGTTGCGCGGATTGTGCGCGAGTCCGATACCGATTGGACTATCGTGCGTGTGTCGCTGCTTAACAACCACCCCGGCTCGGGGAGAATCAGAGCCGGTTATTTGGGCAAAAAACAGGTCGGGACAAATATTTCCCGTGCAGATTTGGCGGCGTTCATGCTCAGGCAGGTAGAGGATACAACCTATCTGCGGCAAGCTCCCGCCATCAGCAATTGACAACAACTTCCATGAAAATCACCATCCTCACCTATGGCACACGCGGCGATGTGCAGCCTTTTGTTGCCCTCGCGCTCGGGCTGCAAAAAGCCGGGCACAGCGTGCGCCTCGCCGCCCCGTATCGTTTTGCCGATTTTGCCGCCCATTACAGTATCCCCTTCGCACCTCTGCCGGGCGACCCAGAAGAGATAAGCGCCCTCGCCAACAACGTCCGCCATGATGTGTTTGGCGCAGTCAAATCCGTGGCCGAATACGTCTTCTCGATCGCTCCCCCGGTCCTCCACGCCGCCCTTGCCGCCTGCGACGATGCCGACCTCATCGTCCACTCGTTTTTCTTCACCACTATTGCGAATTCGCTGGCGCGCGCCCGCGACATCCCAGATGTCTCTGTGCAGCTTCTTCCCATGTTCATGCCCACGCGGGCCTATCCGATGGTTGCACTGCCCAACGTACCGCCCGGCGCGCTGAGTTACTTTACCCACTGGCTGACCACACAGGTTTTCCGATACGCTGTACAGGTAGGATTGAGACGACTGCGTCGCGCCGAGCCGGAAACTTTCAACCTGAAGCTAACCTGGCCCTTCGAAACCTCCCAGCCAGTTCAGACGCCCCTTCTCTTTGCCTATAGTCCGACCATTCTTCCTCAACCCGACGACTGGAAAGCACCCCACATTCACATCACCGGCTACTTTTTTCTCGAAGTCCCTGAAACGTACCGACCGCCGCAGGAACTTCTGGACTTCCTCGCCGCCGGGGATGCCCCAGTTGGCGTGACGTTTGGGAGCATGGTCAACCGTGAATCCGAGCGGATAGATACTCTTGTGCGCGCTGCCCTCGCCCAGACGCGCCAGCGTGGTATCATCCTCACCGGCTGGGGTGGGAGAAAACCCGCCGAATGCACTGATGATCTGTTCTATATCGACGCTGTGCCGCACGACTGGCTTTTTCCCCATTGCAAATCTGTCATCCATCACGGCGGAGTGGGGACGACAGCCGCCAGTCTGCGCGCCGGGATTCCCACCATCACCGTCCCTCACGCCATAGACCAGTCGTTTTGGGGGAAGCGTGTCGCGGCGATTGGGGCAGGCCCGGCGCCCATTGATTTGGCACATCTATCCGTGGAGACGTTAGCCGCCGCTTTCGCTCAAGCAAATAATCCCGCCCTTCGAGCGCGCGCCCACGAGTTGGGACGTCTGATCCGCACCGAAGATGGTGTCGGAGAAGCAGTACGCCTTATCGAACAGCATGCCGCTGGCCCGGCACTACCGAAATCGGCCGGACGCTCCTTGTCTCTAATTATGATGACGGCGGCAACGCCGCCGAACAACTGTTTGGTGTGTCCTGAAAGCTGCCAACGGCTAGCCGGTGGAAGTCCGGTCGTGACTTCGACAGGCTCAGTCCAGGGGCAACTGCCAGGGGGTCACGTAGCAGGCAACCAGTGAGGTCTCACAGGGTCGGTGACCCACAACCATTGTAATCGCTGAAAGTACGGTTCAATGTGGCAGGGGATCGAAACCGGGATAGGGTAGAGGTACTGAGGCACTCTCAGAGGAAACGGAGAGCAAACTGGGCTGCCCCACCTGAGTTCCAGGCGCCATCCCCTGACCCTACCAGCGGACGGCCTACGGCCGCCGCTGATCTGTGCCGTTGGTGCGCCAGAGGCACTCCGGATTGGAGAAAGCATGTCTACTGTTGGCTTATCTGGCAAAATCGCGCTGGTGACAGGTTCTAGCCGAGGGATTGGATGTGCTGATGCTGGCTATCTTTGCTGTTGAGGAGTCTATCAGTTCAGTGTTGATGATAATCTTCGATGATGCGTAAAGAACACCAGCGCAAGGTTGGAGTATTATGCGGATTGATCCTCAATTAGGAGGTTCCGAAGTGAGTAAACATACGACGTTCTTCTGCTCGTTGATCGTGGGGGCTGTTTTGCTGAGCCTGATGATCCTGCCCACGCGGGCAGCCACGCAGACCCCTGGGGAGCCTGAGCCCAGGGAGGAAGCTGCCCCTCCCGTTCGCCTGCCTGCACCTGTACCTGAAGACGGCTTGCAGACGACGGCAGAGAAACTCAGAGCTACGGCCCACAAAGAGGGCGCCATGCCGCTGATTGTCGGGGTGAAGACGGAGGTGCCTTTTGTGCCTGAAGGAAAGCGGGCGGCTCCCCAATCTGTGCAGCGGCAACGACAGGCCATCAATACAGCCCAGGAAACGCTGCTCGATAGCCTGTCGAGCTTTTCGATCTCCATCAACGCTCGCTACAAGTATATCCCCTACGTCGCTTTGACCGTGGACGGGGCTGGCCTGGAGGCTCTGCTGGATTCGCCACTGGTGGCCGGTGTTTACGAGGACGGTCTTGATGCGCCGCTGCTCGATAGCAGCGTTCCCATCATCGGCGCAGACGACGTCTGGGCCGCAGGCTACGACGGCAGCGATTGGGCCGTGGCCGTGCTGGATACCGGCATCCAGTGGGACCACGAGTTCTTCGGCGGGATCTCCGCCAGCCGCGTGATCACTGAGGCGTGTTACTCGAGAGGGGAGGATTGGTATAATCCAGGCACAAAAGGCTCGCTCTGCGCCCCGGAACCGCACGCGGCGGATGCCACCGTCCCCCTGTGTTGGCATGGGGCGAGTAACATCTGCTCGCACGGTACGCACGTGGCAGGCATCGCCGCTGGAAGTCACGCCAGCGCCACCGTCGCCTACGACGGCGTCGCCCCGGGCGCGGACATCATCGCCATCCAGGTCTTCAGCTATTTCGAGGATGAAAACGACGTCTTGAGCTGGACATCGGATCAAATGCTGGCCCTGGAACGTGTGTATGACATGAGCTTCAGCTATGACATCGCTGCGGTCAACATGAGCCTGGGCGGAGAGCACTACACCAACTACTGTGATTCTGATCCCCGCAAGGCCGCCATTGACAACCTGCGTTCGGTGGGGATCGCCACCGTCATCGCTTCAGGAAACGAGTCCTATACCGACGGCGTTAGCGCGCCCGCCTGTATCTCGTCGGCGGTCGCCGTCGGGGGCACCCAGGACGACGACACGCTCATTCCGTGGTCCAACAGCAGTGAGATGGTGCACCTGCTGGCGCCTGGCGAGGGCGTGAACTCCTCCATCCCCGACAACGCCTATGCTGCGAAAAGCGGCACCTCGATGTCAACACCCCACGTCGCCGGCGCCTGGGCGTTGCTCAAGCAGGCCGATCCCGCGGCCACGGTGGATGAGATCCTGGCCGTGTTGCAGGATACTGGCGTGCCCGTCACCGATGCCCGTAACGGCATCACCAGGTCGCGCATCCAGGTGGACGCGGCCCTGCCCTACATGACGGGGGGATTCCTGAGCGGCACCGTGAAGGAGGACGCGGCTGGCTATCCCCCCATCGCTGGCGCCATCGTCCGCGCCAGCAACCCGACCTACACCTTGCAGACCACGACCGACGCCAGCGGCGCGTACCACCTGTGTGCTCCTGTCGGGGCGTACACTGTTACGGCAGTGGCCTATGGCTATCAACCTGCAACTGTGACCGGGTTGCCCGTTTCATCCGGCGCTACTACGACACAGGACCTCACCCTCACCGCCTACACCAACTACTACACCGTCTCTGGTGTCATCAGCGACGCTAACACCGGCTGGCCGCTGTACGCCAGCATCACGGTTGATGGCGACCCCTTTGGCCCGCCCGAAGGCATCTTCTGGAACGACCCGGTGACGGGCTACTACAGCATGACCCTCGTCGAGGGCACAACCTACGCCTTTGGCCTGAACGCCTGGGTGGCTGGTTACGTCCCCGCCACTCGCACCGTTGGGCCGCTGACGACGGATATCCCCCAGGATGTCGCGCTGGACGTTGACGCGGTGGCGTGCACTGCGCCGGGGTACACGATGACAGTGAGCGCCCTCCTCCTCGGCGAGGACTTTGAGACCTGGCCGCTGTGCAGTTGGATCTTTGTGGATAACACCGGCAGTGGTTGTTTCTGGTACGGCGACGATGACCTGGAAGACGACTCTGAAGGCAACCTCACAGGCGGCTCCGGCAACTTCGCCGACGCCGACAGCGACAACTGTGGCAGGCAGAGTATGGACACCGAGTTGATATCGCCGCCCCTCGATGCTTCGACCTACGGGGTTATCCTGGTTGATTTTTCGTACCACAAGGGCTACGGCAGCGACGCTGCTGACGTGGATCTCTTCGACGGCGCCAACTGGAACACGATCTGGACGGCCCCTAACAACACCGGCGGCCGGGCTAGGGCAAAAGGTCCCAGCTCCGCAGCCGGTGCCAGGGTCCGCTTCCATTACTACGATGCTTTCTGGGAATGGTGGTGGCAGGTAGACGAGGTGCGCATCAGTGGCGCGACCTGCGTCCCGCTCGCAGGCGGTGGCCTGGTCGTCGGCAACGTCTACGATAACAACACCGGCTATGGCCTGGACAGCGCGACTGTCAGCAACGAGAGCGGCTATTCGACCACGACGGGACCGACACCCGACCCGGCCGTGGACGAAGGGTTCTACACGCTGTTCTCACCGCAGGGCTCGCACGTCTTTACCGCTACCAGGAGCGGCTACGTCTCGGACGTACAGACGCCAACCGTGTCCCTGAGCGGCGCCATCCGGCAGGACTTCTACCTGGAAGCACCGGCCATAGAGGTGGCGCCATTTGGCCTGAGCGCCGTGCTGGGAGGAGCAGCGACCTCCGTGCAGACCTTGATCATCACCAACACGGGGACTCTCGACCTGGACTGGGATATCAGCGAGGCCATTACCTGGGCCGGCGTCTCCCCTGTCAGGGGGACGATCGCGCCCGGCTTGGGGACTGGAGTTGACGTGACCTTCGACTCTAACGGCCTGTATCCCGGCGCCTACTTCGGCAGTCTGGTCATCAGCAGCACCGCCACGGCCACCCCACAGGTGCTGGTGCCGCTGACGCTGACCGTGGAGAGTGGTACGCTGCAGGGCCGGGTCACCGAGATCGGCAGCGGTGTTCCAATCAACGGGGCGTTGGTTACAGCCGATCCTGGCGGCTTCACGACCCTCACAGACATGAACGGCGACTACAGCTACGACCCGCCGGCTTACGGCGACTACACCGTGACCGTGGCGGCCTTTGGGTATGAGAGCGGTGTGGTCAGTGGTGTCAACGTAGCCCAGGGCGTGACCGTGGCCCTGGACTTTCAGCTTACCCCCATCCCGCCTGCCAGCATCGAGGGCACGGTGCGCGATGGTTCTGGACACGGCTGGCCGCTCTATGCTCGCCTGGAGGTGGAGGGGTTCCAGCTCGAAGATGTGCTCTTCACCAACCCGGTCAGCGGTTACTACTCCACCACCTTGCCGCAGGGCGTGCCGTTCACCTTCACCGTGAAGGCGGAAAGCGATGGCTACATCGAGGTCACGCGCGTCGTCACGCCGGGCGCTACCGAGAACTTCGTGCTGGACGTTGATGCGGTGGCGTGCGCTGCGCCGGGGTACACGGTGACGGTGAGCGCTCTCGTCAACGAGGACTTTGAGACCTGGCCGCTGAGTGGCTGGAGCATTGTAGATAACACCGCTAGTGGCTGTGTCTGGTGCGGCGACGATGACCTGGAAGACGACTCTGAGGGCAACCTCACGGGCAGTTCCGGCAGCTTCGCTGACGCCGATAGCGACGACTGCGGCGAGCAGGATATGGACACCGAGCTGATATCGCCGCCGCTCGATGCTTCGCCCTACGGGGTTATCCTGGTTGATTTTTCGTACCACAAGGGCTACGGCAGCGACGCTGCCGATGTGGATCTCTTCGACGGCGCCAACTGGAACACGATCTGGACGGCCCCTAACAACACCGGCGGCAGGGCTAGGGCAAAAGGTCCCAGCTCCGCAGCCGATACCAGAGTGCGCTTCCACTACTACGATGCTTTCTGGGAATGGTGGTGGCAGGTAGACGAGGTGCGCATCAGTGGCATGACCTGTGTCCCGCTCGCGGGCGGCGGCCTGGTCGTCGGCAACGTCTACGACCGCGACACCGGCGACGGGCTGAACGGTGCGAAGGTCACCAGCGTCCACCACCAGACCGACGCCACGACCACCTGGGCCACGCCGGACGATCCAGTTGTGGATGACGGCTTTTATATTCTCTTCTCGTCGCTCACCGGCGCTCATCCCTTTGAGGCCAGCGCACCTGGCTACGTCACCGACATGCAGACGCCTGCCGTCGTTGCCGACGCTGTCGCTACCCAGGACTTTGTGCTGCACAGAAAGTTCGACGTCTTCCTCCCGCTGATTTCTCTTCGCTTCGGAGGTTTTTGATGAGCTCTTTCACCCTATGTTCTGTTGGAAAGGTGACGTGAAGTGGATTCGATCCGGGTTCTGCTCGTAGATGACCAGGAGATCGTCAGGCGCGGGTTGACGACGATCCTGAAGTATGCGCCAGGCATCGAGGTGGTGGGTCAGGCCAGTGACGGGGAAGAGGCGGTGGCCCTGGCCCGCGCCCTGCGGCCCGACGTGGTGCTCATGGACCTGAAGATGCCTCGGCTGGGGGGTATCCCAGCCACGCGGCGCATCTGCGCGGGGCTGTCCGATACCCAGGTGATCATCCTCACCACCTACGACACCGACGATCTGGTCTTCGAGGGGATCAAAGCTGGGGCCAGGGGCTACCTGCTCAAGGACGCCGCCAGCGAGACGCTGGTGGAGGCTATCCGGGGCGTGGTGCGGGGAGAATCGCGGATTGACCACAGCGTGGCGCGCAAAGTGCTGAACGAGTTCCAGCGATTGGCCACCCAGTCGCCGACCCGCCCTATCCCCCGACCCGCGCCAGACCCACAGGATCAGCCCATCATTGAGCCCCTCACCCCCCGCGAAGAGGAGGTGCTCCACTTGCTGGTCGAGGGGTTGTCGAACAAGGAGATCGGCGCCCGACTGCACCTGACCGAGGGGACGATCAAGAACTACGTCAGCAACGTCATCGCCAAGCTCCAGGCCAACGACCGAACGCACGCCGTGGTCACCGCCCTGCGTCGTGGTCTGGTGGATCTGGGGGAGTAGAGAAAGAGAGTGGTGGGCTTCGTTGACAGCGCCGACGACATCTACAACGCCGCCGCCATCATCTACGATGGTGCCCTGGCCGGGGTGTATCACAAGATGTACCTCCCCAATTACGGGGTCTTCGACGAGAACCGCTACTTCCAGGCCGGTACCGACTATCCGGTCTTCGCGCTCCAGGGGACCACCATCGGCGTCAACATCTGCGAGGACATCTGGTATCCGGCTGGCCCCGGCGAGGTGCAGGCCCTGGCAGGAGGCGCCGAGGTCATCGTCACCATCTCGGCTTCCCCCTATCATGCTGGGAAGGGCCAGTCCAGGGAGAGGATGCTGGCCACCCGCGCCGCCGACAACGTGGCCATGGTGGCCTTCTGCAACCTGGTGGGCGGCCAGGACGAGTTGGTCTTCGACGGCAACAGCGTCATCTTCGATGAGCGAGGCGAGCTGGTGGTGCGGGGCCAACAGTTCGAGGAGGACCTGGTCGTGGCCGACCTGGACGTGGGCAGCGTCTTTCGCCAGCGACTCCACGACCCCAGGCGCCGAAAGGAGAAGTTGGCTGCCGATGTTGGGAAGGTGAGCAGGATAGCGCTGCCGGAGGTGAAATCTTGCGGGGAGAAGCCGCCCCTGCCCGCGAAGAAAATGGAGAGGCTTGAGCCTCTGGCGGAGATCTACCAGGCCCTGGTTCTGGGCACGCGGGACTATGTCCGCAAGAACGGCTTTCAGAAGGTGGTCATCGGGCTGTCCGGGGGCATTGATTCGTCTTTGACGGCGGCCATCGCCGTTGATGCCCTGGGGAAGGAGAACGTGGTAGGCGTTTTCATGCCCTCCCGCTACTCCTCCGAGGAAAGCCGCGAGGATGCCGGGAAGCTGGCCGAGAACCTGGGCATCCGCTTTCTGGTCATCCCCATTGACGCGACCTTCCAGGCCTATCTTGACATGCTGGCTGAGCCCTTCGCGGGGATGGAGCCCGACGTGACTGAGGAGAACGTCCAGGCCCGCATCCGGGGGAACATCCTCATGGCGCTATCCAACAAGTTTGGCTGGCTGGTGCTGACGACGGGGAACAAAAGCGAGGTAAGTGCGGGTTACTGCACCCTCTATGGGGACATGGCGGGCGGCTTCGCCGTCATCAAGGACGTGCCCAAAACGCTGGTCTACCAACTGGCCGGGCATAAGAACGGCTCGGCTGGCCGTGAGGTCATCCCCCGCAGGGTCTTCGAGAAGGCTCCCACGGCCGAGTTGCGGCCAGATCAGCGGGATGAGGACACCCTGGGCCCCTACGCCACCCTCGACCCCATCCTGCACGCCTACGTGGAGGAGGACCGCGGGCTGGACGAAATCGTGGCCCTGGGCTTCGACGAGGCCACCGTGCGCCGTATCATCGGTATGGTAGACCGCAACGAGTACAAGCGCCGCCAGGCCCCGCCGGGGGTCAAAATCACTCCTCGCGCCTTCGGCAAGGATCGGCGGCTGCCGATCACCAATCAATACAGATGACAGACTTCCGAAATCTTTGAGACTTCGGAAGTCTCAAGGCGAAGCGCAGGTTGGAACAAAAGACAGCCCAGTTGAGCGCCCTGCGGGAGGTAGCCGAGGAAGTCCTGCGGGAGGAGTAGCGCTTGACAGTTTGGGAGGTCTCGTGATATAATGTTGATAGTTAGACCAATAGGCAGACCAGGTAACGGGGTTGGGTTCGCATTATTACCAATTTAGTCCAAAGCATTTTGTCTTCTAGCCCTTCGGATAAAACAAGGTCGCGCCGCTTCCGCATAAAGAGCATATGCAGAAATAAGTCTGTATAATCAGTAGTTGGGCGCGCATGGAGACCGCCACGGACTTGAATCCGGAGCACACTTAATGAGAGTGAAATTGAAATGGTAGATGAGGGAAACCAACCTTTCGATAACTGGACGGATGAACAGAAAGAGGCATTTCTCGCATATTTCAACGCCTTCCTAGAGCGCAAGTCAAAAGAAAAGTTCGCGGACGAAATGACCCCGGAAGGCATGCGGGCCCTAGTAGCGGTGATTACAGCTATCTCACATATAAGTGAGCGGCGCTTACAAGAGGCCAAAGACGACCAGGAGTTCAAAACCATCCTCGAACTATTCCGTGCATCACAAAAGGAAGGGCAAGTTCTCCCTGACCTGCAACGAGTCTACGCGATAAAAAAGGGGGCAGCACTGCGTAGATTTGAGATTAGCCTTGAGGAATTGAGGACGAAAATTCTCGGCAAGCAATATCAGAACTACTTGAACTTGGTGCAAAGCGCGAAGGAAGATAAACAGAGTCTGGCCGAAAAAATATGGACGGATACGCTCGACAACTGCCCCGACTCTAAGTTGGTAGAGAAATATCGTCGGTTGACCAACGGCATCACCATAATCCGTCGCGACGTAGATTTCGAGTTGTCACCTGCTCTGTTGCAGGTGAAGGGTAAGGATTTCGACGCTATAGAGTATTTCGCATATCTCGTCTACAAGCCAGAGGAACGCTTATGGTCTGAAACCTTCTTAGATCCTGAATGGGAAAGATTCCCTCTCAAGTGGGCGCACCATTTGCCAATAGCGCACGTCAAAACACTATTCGACATGTACAAAAGCGGAGAGGATATTTCACTCTATTATGTATCGAGATTTGAGAAAGACGGCATAGCAGCTATCAGGGAGCTAGTAAGCGATCCAATCGCGCGCACCCCCATTGCTAAGGAACTGGCTGGCATTCGAGAGGCAATCAATCAGGCGTTAATCTGTTATGAGAACCGACAACTTATGGCTTTCATGTACACCATCTTGCCCATCCTGGAAGGTATCTTGTGGAACTATTCGGTTTACTTGGACGCAATTGGTGAAGCCGAAATATATGTGAAAGGGACGAACTCTAATGAGGTCATTACCACGGATGGAAATATCCATCCCGATCCAACTGTTGGCTTGCTCATGCGTCACAGTGCTTTCAAAGACTTTTTCGACCAAGAGTTCATTGAGTATTTCTGCAATGAACTCTATAACGAGAGAAACCCGATTCTTCATGGCAGGCTCTTCAACTTCGCAACAATAGAAAACGCCGCTAGGAAACTCGCCACTCTGGAGTATTTGCTAATCCTAATGCGCAGGCTAGTTGAGGAAAAGATTATCAGCAAATTCGACGAAGTGACGCCGCCCGAGGTGGTTGAAGAGTTGCTAAGAAGGCATAAGAGCGATGAGGGATCACATCTTGAGTGAACACCGACTGTTCGCGCCCAACCAGTCGTTGGTGTGTCCTGAAACTGTCAACGGCTAGCCGGTGGAAGTCCGGTCGTGGTAACCGCTGTTTGCGGAAGTGAGGCTGTCTGAAGAGCCCGGTGCGAGAAAACCGCCGAGACCGGTGGAAGGGCTTAGGGCACGACGCATTCGTGCGGAGCAGGGTGGCCTTGGCCACCGCCCTCTTCGAGGACGCAATCCTCAGAAAGGAGGTGGCAAGATGGCGAAAACAGTGCAACACGAATCCGGTGCCCTAACGGACACCGCCCTGGTAGTCCTTGGATGGCTCGCATTCCTAGGAGCCGCGGCAACAAGTGGCATGGCTCCAATGGTTTCGACCCTTCTCATGGCGGTTGCCAGGGTCCTGCCCTAAGCCCTTCAGCCACCTCGGTTGCAGGGAGTCAGATCAGTCCGTAGTACTCAGAGACGGTAGCGCCGTTCACATGGGGAAGGGACTGACAGGCATACATAGCCCGCAAAGGAAACCTTGTCTGGACTGGAGGCCAGATTAGCAAGGTAAACCTCACGGCGTTCATCCCCTGTCACCTGAAAACAAGCAGGGGGAAACGCCGAAGCGAAAACGCATCGTTAGCAAGGTAGCTTTGCTGCGAGATAGGCCAAGACGTCCAACACCTGGCCTGAGGGCCAACCGCCCGG